>Ga0114968_10001021_pt1 | contig 21326 bp, 15 predicted proteins | sample M_130807_EF_Meta_FD_87020 | JGI IMG/M metagenome (GOLD analysis project Ga0114968, IMG submission 87020) | Freshwater microbial communities from Lake Montjoie, Canada to study carbon cycling - M_130807_EF_MetaG | ecosystem: Environmental > Aquatic > Freshwater > Lake | place: Lake Montjoie... | reverse complement strand
TTCGTGAAAGCGGTCGCGCGCGTCAGTTCGAGGCCCAGCAGGGAGATGCAGGCCAGCGTCCAAAACGTGCCCGTGCCAGGACCGAAAAAGCCGTCATAAAATCCGAGCACGCTACCCGCCAGACACGCAAAAGCCCCCAGCTTCAGTCGCGCCTTCGCCGCCGTTTTTCCCAGCCCTGGACTGAGCAGCACATACACCGCGATGCCGAGCAGCATCCACGGCACGATCTTCTTCAGCACCTCATTGCTCACCTGCGTCACCGTCCAGGTGCCAAGACAGGCAAACACTAACGTGATGACCACCGTGAGCCGCACCTGAGGCCACTCCACAAGTCCCGCCTTCGCATACTTCCTCACCGCCATCAGCGTGCCCCACACCGCCTGCATTTTGTTCGTCCCCAGCGCAATCTGCGGTGGCAGCCCCGCCCAGAGCAGCGCCGGCACAGAAATCAGACCGCCACCACCCGCGACGGCATCAATGAATCCGGCGCTCAGCCCGGCAAAAAACAACAGCGTGATCGTTTCCCAGCTCATGCTTTGCGGCCTAGAATGCGATCCAGCGAATCCGAAGTCTGGTAGATCAGCGCCTCCGGATAATGCGGATAAGGATGAAAGTATTCAAAGGTCAGGAAGCCTTCATAGCCAGTATCGGCGAGCGCATCCGTCACCGCCGGCCAGTTCGTGGTGCCATCAAGCAGCGGGCGGAAGGTTTCGAGGCTGAAGTCCGTGCCCTTTTTGGTGAACTCCTTCAGGTGCACGTTCTTGGTGCGCTTGCCTAGCACCTTGGCCCAATGCTCGGGAAACTGAAACATGCTGATGTTTCCCGTGTCAAAATGCACGCGTACATGCTCGCTTCCAAAGCTGTCCACGAAGGCGTTCATCTCCATCGGCGTCATCAGGTAGCCGTTGAAAAAGATGTTTTCGATGTTGAGGCAGACCTTCAGCTTCTCTGCCTGCTTCGCGAGTTGGCCCACGGCCTCGCGCGCACGCTGATCGCACACATCATTCGCCACCGGCTCATGATCCGTGCGCCACGGAATGTGTACCGCACCCGGCACCACGAGCACATTCTCCACACCCAGATCATGCGCGCATTGAGCGATCTTCCCTGCGAGCTCCATCCCCTGCGCCCGCTTTGCAAGATCATTGCTCGTCAGCGGATAGGGCCAGAACAGGAAGGAACACAGCCCGCTGATCTGGATGCCGATCTCGTCCGCCATCTTGCGAATCTTCACATAATCCGCCGTGTCATGCTTCGGTGAGAGATCATTGTCGAGATCATAGTTCAACTCGATGCCGTCAAATCCCGCGTCTTTGGCCAGTTGCATGCACTCGCGCAGCGTCATGCGCTCCGGATACGGAAAGGCCCAGAGGTTGATCGACTTCCGCATGTTGTACTTCTTCACCGAACCACGCCGCGCGTCAGGCGCGGCGGCAGGTGCCGCACGAACGGGCTCAAAGGCCAGCGCGCTGAGCCCCACGGATGCAATGGTGGCTTTGAGGGCGTCACGGCGGGAAAGGAAGTCGGCTGACGGATTCATGGCCTGATGCAATCAGATGCACGAAACGAAGGCAAGAGGAAGAAACGCGCCGCTCCTCGCCAGATCAGGCGAGCAGGACGGACTTGCCTTTAGCGCCGAGATTGGGAGAATCGCCCTTCTCATGAAACAGCTCATTCCTGTCTTTTTCGCCGCATTGTCACTCGCCGCTGCTGAGTCCGGCGCACCGGTCGGCAAGTTTCAGCAGCTCGACCCCACGATCCCCACGCCTTCAGCGCAGCGCAATGCTTCAGGCGCACCGGGGACAGCCTACTGGCAGAACCGCGCCGATTACGACATCAGTGTCGAGCTGGACGACGTGAAGCGCACGATCACAGGAGAAGCGACGGTCACCTACCACAATCTCTCCCCAGACCCCTTGACCTACCTGTGGGTGCAGCTTGATCAGAATTTTCTTTCGCACACGGCGGACTCACGCGCGGTGCCGAACACCAAGCGCGGCATTGATCCGGCCAAGATCACCTACTCGGCGCTCGACCGCCTCCTGGCCTACGAAGACTACGATGGCGAAATGAAGATCACCAAGCTCACCGATGCCAAGGGCAACGAGCTGCCCCATGCCGTGGTGAAAACCATGCTGCGCCTCGATTTGAACGAACCTCTGGCCGGCGGTGCCGACTTCGTCTTCAAGATCGCCTGGAGCTATCCGATCAACGACTGCGAACGCATCAATGCCCGCACCGGCTATGAGTTCTTCAAAGAGGACGGCAACACCATCTACACCATCGCGCAGTGGTTCCCACGCATGGCGGCCTACACGGACTACGCGGGCTGGATCAACAAGCAGTTCCTCGGCACCGGCGAGTTCACCCTCGAATTCGGCAACTACACCGTGCGCCTCACCGTGCCGGACGATCACCTCGTGGCCGCCACCGGCACTTTGCAAAATCCAGACGCCGTTTTAACGAAAACCCAGCGCGACCGTCTGAAGCAGGCCGAAAGCGCCATGAAGAAACCGCTGTTCATCGTCACTCCTGACGAGGCCAAAGCAGCGGAAGAAAGCAAACCGAAGGGAAAGAAGACCTGGGTCTTCCAGGCCGACGACGTCCGCGATTTCGCCTTCGCTTCGTCCCGCAAGTTTGTCTGGGATGCGATGGCCGTCGAAGGTGCCAAGGTGAACGGCAAACCCGTGATGGCCATGTCCCTGTATCCCAAGGAAGGCATGCCTCTGTGGGACAAGTATTCGACGCACGCCATCGCACACACCATCCAGGTCTATTCACGCTACACCTTCGAGTACCCCTATCCGGTCGCGTGGTCGGTCAATGGCCCGATCGGCGGCATGGAATACCCGATGATCTGCTTCAACGGCCCGCGCCCTGAAAAGGACGGCACCTACCCTGAGAAGACCAAGTATGCCCTCATCGGCGTGGTGATCCATGAAGTCGGTCACAACTACTTCCCCATGATCGTCAACAGCGATGAGCGGCAATGGACGTGGATGGACGAGGGGCTGAACTCCTTCGTCGAATTCCTCACGGAAGAAGAATGGGAGAATGACTGGAAGCACCGCCGCAACGAGCGCGGCATGACGGACTACATGCGCCTCAAGGATCGCGTGCCGGTGATGACCAATTCGGAATCCATCGCCGATCTCGGCCCAAATGCCTACGGCCAGCCCACCGTGGCGCTGAACATCCTGCGTGAGCACATCCTCGGCCGCGAGGCCTTTGATCATGCATTCAAAACTTATGCCAAGCGTTGGATGTTCAAACGCCCCACCCCTTCCGACTTCTTCCGCACCATTGAAGAAGCAAGCGGAGTCGATCTCGACTGGTTCTGGCGCGGCTGGTTTTACAGCACCTACCATGTCGATATCTCCGTCGATGAAGTGAAGTGGCTGCAGCTCGACTCACGCGACCCCGCCATCGAAAAGCCCAAGAAGAAAAAGGAGGAGGACGAACTGCCCAAAACCCTCACCCGCGAGCGCAACTACTCGCTGTCCAAGCGCATCGACCGCTACCCCGATCTCAAAGACTTCTACGACAGCTATGACAAGGCCACCGTCCTCCCGAGCGAAAAGAAGAAGTTCGAATCCCTCATCAAGGAGCTCAAGGAAGAGAAGATCGACCCGGCTCTCCTACAGACGAAACACAACTTCTACCTCATCGAATTCAGCAACGTTGGCGGCCTCGTCACCCCGGTGATTTTGAAAGTCGAATACACCGACGGCAGCAGCGAGGAACTGAAGCTCCCCGCTGAAATCTGGCGCTTCAACACCGAGAAAGCCGCCAAGCTCCTCTTCACCAAAAAGGAGCTGAAATCCGTCACCTTCGACCCCCGGCAAGAACTCGTGGACACCGACATCGAAAACAACTTCTGGCCGCGCCGTCCCGTCAAAAGCAAATTCCAGCTCTACAAAGACGACAAGCCTGTGAATCCGATGCGCGAACTCACCAAGCCGGAGAAGGACGAGAAGGCCGAGGAGAAAAAGAACTGACGTTATCGCAGCGCCTTCCGATCCAGAATGCGCGTGATGCCCCGCAAAGGAATGGCCAACCAGTCGGGCCGGTTGTTCAGTTCATAGCACACCTCATACACCGCCTTCTCCAGCAGGCAGACCTCGAGCAGCATGTGCAGCTCCTGCTCATTTGCGGGCAGGAAGGAGGCATCCTCTGCCGCGGCCAGGTAAGCGCTCAGGAAAGCACCGCTGACACACTCCACCCATGCTTCTGCCCGCTCAGCCCCCTGCGCCATCGCCGTGTGCGCAGCATAATCAAACGACCGCAGCATCCCCGCGACATCACGCAAAGGCGAATGCTTGATGCGCCGCTCATTCAACGGCCTCGCAGGCTCGCCTTCAAAGTCGATGATGATAAAGTCATCTCCGGTATCCAGCACCTGCCCCAGATGATAGTCCCCATGAATTCGAATTCGCAAGGCATTCACCTGCCCTTCTATCAGTCTCGCATGACGTTGCAGGATTTCTTGTTCACGCCTCAGCAGATCAATCGCCTTGTCACGAATTCCATCAGGCAGTGCATCCACCTTCTGCCCCAGAAGCTGCATCATGCTCCGCGTGGCTTCAGCCATGCTCTGACAAAGCGAGTTCCGATAAGCCGCCGTGAATGCTTCCGGTGCAAAGTCCGGATCTTCGGTCGGTACAGCCAATGCCAGATGCATCTGCGCCGTGCGTTTTCCAAGCAACCGCGCCCGCTCGAGATATTGACCGTCAATGGCTTCATCTTGCCATTTTGCCAGCACACCGAGCGTCGAAGTCCAGGCAGTGCCCTCACTCGGAACATTCTTCACCAACAGCGCCAGCACCCGTGGCTCCGCACCTTCCACCCTGTATTCAATCACCCCGCAGTAGCCCGGCACGCTCGCAAACTTATGCCCCTCACTAAAGTAGCGCAGCAGCTCCGCATCGGGATTCTCACCGAGTTCCGGTCTGCGGTAGAGTTTCAGGAAAAACCTCTCATCGTAAAGGATCGATGAATTGCTCTGCTCCACCTTCAGCACACGCGAAGGAAGCCGCTGCACCAGGCTCATCGTCTGCGCCTTGAACTCGGTGCCGCAGATCCCCACCAGTTCACCCAAACCGCAACAGAGACGCTGTTCCTCAACGATCATCTTCAGTAAGGCCGCGCGAAACTCCTCATCCTCCAGCGCATCAACCAAAACGCCATCTTCCGCATCCAGTTGCAGCGGCAAAAGATAAGTCTCAGCAGGAGCTTCAAGGTAATTCACCTGGAGCAAGATCAATTGCCCCGCAGCACCCAAAGGAAGAACCTCAAGCACCTGCACCCCGCGCAGCGTCTGCGCCTTCCCGCCAAACCATCGGCAGCCACGCAGATACTCCATAAATGCCGCACCGTTCAACGCAGCGAGCGCATCCTTCCACTTCGTCTTCCGTTCATCATGATTCTGAACCGCTCTTCCCATGCCGATGCTTGCCGCAAATCACGTTCAGACGCAACTCACAGCTCACCCTCCGAAAACGAATGAGGCGGTCGTTGCCGACCGCCTCACGAATTGAATCAACGCGCCGACCTGTGTTTTACAGGTAGTCGTTCACCAAGTTTTCCAGCATCTCCTGACGGCCGCTACCGAGGAGCGGCTCACCGTTGGCGAGGGTGTGGGCTTCGAGTTCGGCAAAGCCGACCTCGCCCTTCTCGATCTTTGCTCCAATGCCAGAGTCGTAGCTGCTGTAGCGCTGCTTGATGAAGCCATCAAGGCGGCCGTCCTCGATCATCGCGTGGGCGATCTTGAGGCCGCGCGCGAAGGCGTCCATGCCGCCGATGTGGGCGTGGAAGAGATCGACGGGTTCAAAGGATTCGCGACGGCACTTGGCGTCAAAGTTGAGACCGCCAGTGGTGAAGCCGCCCATCTTGAGCACTTCGAGCATGATCTCGGTGGTCAGGTAAATGTTGGTCGGGAACTGGTCGGTGTCCCAGCCGATGAGTTCGTCGCCGGTGTTCGCATCCACAGAGCCCAGCGCATTCGCGGCGATGGCGACCTGCATCTCATGACGCATGGTGTGGCCCGCGAGCGTGGCGTGATTGGTTTCGAGGTTGAGCTTGAAATGGTCGAGCAGGTTGTGCTCACGCAGGAAGTTCAAGCAGGCCGCAGCATCCGAATCGTACTGGTGCGTGGAGGGCTCACGGGGCTTGGGTTCGATGTAGAACTGGCCGGTGAAGCCGATCTTCTTCTTGTAATCCACCGCCATGTGCAGCAGGCGGGCCAGGTGGTTGACCTCACGCTTCATGTCAGTGTTCCAAAGCGTGGCGTAGCCTTCGCGGCCACCCCAGAAGGTGTAGCCTTCACCGCCGAGGCGATGCGTCACGTCCATGGCCTTCTTCACCTGGGCGGCGGCATAGGCAAAGACACCAGCATTCGGGCTCGTGGATGCCCCCTGGCAATAGCGCGCATGGGAGAAGAGGCAGGCCGTGCCCCAGAGCAGTTTCTTGCCGGTCTGCTTCTGCGCCTTTTCGAGTTCGTCAGCGACGGCGTCAAAGGCAGCATTGCTCTCGGCCAGCGTGGCGAGTTCAGGAGCCACGTCACGGTCATGCCAGCAGTAGTAGTCCACGCCGAGCTTGTCCATGAACTCAAAGCAGGCCCACACGCGGCGCTGCGCGTTGGCAACGGAGTTGCTGCCGTCATCCCAGGGGCGCTGGGCGGTGCCGCCACCGAAAGGATCGGACAGCGAGTTGCGCATCGCGTGCCAGTAGGCGACCGCGAAACGCATCTGCGAGCGCATCGTTTTGCCACCAACGATTTCGTCAGGGTTGTAGTGCTTGAAGGAGAGCGGGTTACGGCTCTTGGGTCCTTCGTACTGAATTTTAGGGATGTCAGGGAAAGCGTCGTTCATGGTAGGACTCGCAAGGGAGACGAAACAGGGCGCTGTGCAACTGGTTCGTAAGACCCTGGCAGACACTTTTTGGGCCAAATAGGACGCCCACGCCAGCTCACAGCACCTTCTTATTCGTCTCCTCCGCCAGCCAGACGGCGACCAGCGTGATGACCGCCATGACGATGAGATACACCGCCACCAGCCACGGTTTGCCCCCAGTTTGGTCGAGCAACGCTGTAGCGATGAGCGGGGCCAGCCCCCCTGCCAGCGGCGAGGCAAGCTGATAGCCGAGCGACGCCCCGCTGTAACGCACCCGCGTACCAAACAGCTCCGAGAAAAAGGCCGCCTGCGGTCCATACATCGCCGCGTGGCCGATGAGACCGATGACGACTGCTGCAACGACGAGCCCCATCTGCCGCGTCTCAATCATCCAGAAAAACGGAAACGCGAAAAGCAGCAGAAAGAACGCGCCACCGAGATACACTGGCCGCCTCCCGATGCGATCCGACAGCGCCCCGAAGCACGGAATGGCGACCAGTTGCACCGCAGAACCGATGAGCACCGCATTGAGCAGCGTGGCCTTCGGCATCCCAAGCTGCTGCGAGCCGTAGCTGAGCACGAGCACCGTGAAGATGTAGAAGAAGGCATTCTCTGCAAAACGCGCCCCCATGGCCAGCAGCACATTGCGTGGGTGGTCGCGCAGCACGGCAAAGATCGGCACCTTCGGGCCTGCATGCTTCGCTTTGGCCTCAGTGAAAATCGGACTCTCAATGATCTTCAACCGGATGAACATGCCGACTCCCAGCAGGAGCACGCCCAGCAAAAACGGCACCCGCCAACCCCAGGAAAGAAAGGCGGCCTCGTCCATCGACGACACGATCATGAAAACAGCATTCGCCAGCAGCAGCCCCACCGGCACGCCCGCCTGCACCCAGCTCGCATAATAGCCACGCTTGCCCGTGGCACCATGCTCCACAGCCATGAGCACCGCGCCACCCCACTCACCCCCGACCCCAAAGCCCTGAACGAAGCGCAGCAGCACGAGCAGGATGGGCGCCCAGACGCCGATCTGTGAATACGTCGGCAGCAGACCGATCAGCACCGTCGCCACCCCCATGAGCATGAGCGTGGTCACCAGCATGGATTTACGGCCGATCTTGTCCCCGAAATGGCCGAAGACAATGCCTCCGACCGGTCGGGCAAAGAACCCGACCGCGTAAGTCGCGAAAGCGGCCATCGTGCCGGCAAGCGGGTCGAAATTCGAAAAAAACAGCTTGTTGAAAACCAGCGCCGAGGCCGTGCCATAGAGGAAAAAATCGTACCACTCGATGGTGGTGCCGATGAAGCTGGCGATGACGACGCGGCGGGTGCTGTTGGGATCGGACATGGCTCGGAGCCGGTCAGGCTGACAAATGGACCGTCGTAACACAAGACGAAAAGCTTTGTGCCGCATTCTTCGCGCATCCAAACCACGCCCCCGATGTTCAAGACCGCCACCATGAAGACCGTCTTCCGTCTCCCCTGCCTCGCCGCGTTGCTCCTCGGCGGCATTTCATTGTTCGGCCAGACCACTGGCGCTCACATCGACTGGGACAAGGCCAAACAGCTCTACCAGCGCGAACAACGCGGGGAAAAACTAAGCCCGGATGAACAGACCTACCTCAACCAAGCCAAGGCAGCTCGCCAACGTGGCGGCAATGGCGGTGGTGGCCGTCCGGCGAATCAGCGCAAAGCTCCTGATACTCTCAAACCCCTCACCGACATGTCCGCCGCGGAATCGTATGAAGGCGAAGACGGCGGCCTCTATGGCAAGGGCAGCAACGAACCGCCTGAAGCGCTGAAAAAGTCCGCCGAAACCGCCCTCGCCCAGATCAAACCGCTCGATGCCGAAGGCAAACCGTCCGCGAGCGGCAAGATCGTCCTGGTCTCCATCAGCATGTCGAACGCCACCCAGGAGTTCTCCTTCTTCAAAACGATTGCCGACAAGGATACGCGCAAGTCCGACAAGCTCACCATCGTCGATTGCGCTCAGGGTGGCCAGACCATGGCCGCCAGGGCGCAGCCAGAAGGACGTCCGTGGCCTGAAGCGATGAACCGCCTACAACGCGCCGAAGTCAGCCCGCAGCAGGTACAAGTCGCCTGGGTAAAGCTAGCCAACGCCGGCCCCTCCGGCTCCAAGACCGAGCATCTGGACACGCTGAAGGCCGACACCATCAAAGTCCTCCACCTTCTTGAAGAGCGCTTCCCGAATCTGCGCATCGCCTATCTCGGCATCCGCATCTACGCTGGCTACGCCAGCACGGGCCTCAATCCTGAGCCCTATGCGTATGAGGGTGCCTTCGCGGTGCGTCATCTCATTCAGCAGCAGATGAACGGTAACGAATCCCTCACCCAATCACCCCTCCTCCTCTGGGGTCCCTACCTCTGGGCCGATGGTGAAAAAGGCCGCAAATTCGACGACCTCAAGTACACCAAGGAAGACTTCGGCCCCGACGGCACCCACCCCAGCAACAGCGGTCGTGAAAAAGTCGCGAAGCAACTGCTGGAGTTCTTTGCCGCCAGCCCGCTGGCGAAGGGGTGGTTTGCGAAATGATCTATGAACGTAGGACGGGCGTGGCGACAGCCCGCCCGTCTGCGAGCGCATAGCAAAAACGACGGTCCGCGAAAACTCCCAGAGCCGGACGGTATGGCAAAACGGCAATCATGTGTTTGAGAATTCACACACTCACCTTAGAACGGCCTACCTTCCAGTCAGCCGCTTCCACAGACCCCGTGCGCCGTCAGGAGTCGTGTTTTGTTGCGGCATCTGAGCTGGCTGCCGAGGCGCTGGGCCTGCCGAAGAGCGACGCTCGCCACCCTGACGTCCGCCTCCGCTTTGGCCTCCCTGCCCACCTGGACGACCGCCACCTTGGCCGCCATAACCACCGGAACGGCCTCCGCCTTGTCCACCGCCGCCACCCGGGCGACCACCACCACCCTGCGGACGGCGCGGTTGAGATGAGCGTTGATCCCGGCGCTCCGGCCGTTCATCGCTGAACGGTTGGGGGGTGGCGTTGTAATCAAAGCCCTCGGCTTTTTTTCGGACGAGACCGCGGTTGATAAACTTCTCCAGCTTACGCACATCCGGCAGTTCGTCAGGCGAGACGAAGCTGATCGCATCACCAATGGCCTGCGCACGGCCCGTGCGTCCAATGCGGTGCACGTAATCTTCCACGATGTGCGGGAAATCGAAATTCACGACGTGCGAAATGCCATCCACATCAATGCCACGCGCGGCAATGTCGGTGGCAACTAGCACACGCACTGTGCCGGTCTTGAAATCATCCAGCGCACGCAGGCGCTGGTTCTGCGAGCGGTTGGCATGCAGCGTGGCGCACTTCACACCGGTTGATTCGAGCTTTTTGGCGATCTTGTCCGCGCCATGCTTCGTGCGGCTGAAGACCAGCACCATCTGCATTTTTTCATCCTTCAGCAGATGTGAGAGCAGCGACATTTTCAGATGCTTGTGCACCTCGTAAACCAACTGCGTCACCGTCTCTGCCGGATTCGCGCGCTTGCCGATCTGCACGATCTTCGGCGCGCGCTGGAACTCATGCGTCAGCGTTTCGATCTCCTTCGAGAGCGTCGCGGAAAACATCAGCGTCTGCCGCTTCTTCGGCAGTTGGTTGATAACTCGGCGGATGTCCGGCAGAAAGCCCATGTCCAGCATGCGGTCGGCCTCATCGAGCACCAGGTATTCTAGCTGCGAGAAATCCGCGCAGCGCTGCTCCATCAAATCAAGCAACCGGCCCGGACAGGCGATGACAATGTCGCTCCCGGCACGCAGCGCGTCTTTTTGCGGCTTTTCGCCGACACCACCGTAGATTTTGGCGATCTTCAGCGGCAGATGTCTGGCATAGGCCATCACATTCTCCTCAATCTGAGCCACGAGTTCACGTGTCGGTGCCAGCACCAGCACGCGCGTACGGCGGCGCTGGTCCCGAGGAACAGGATTCGATGTCAGGCGAGTCAGGATCGGCAGGGTGAAAGCTGCCGTCTTGCCAGTACCGGTCTGCGCGATGCCGATGACATCACCACCCGCGATCACCACCGGAATCGCCGCAGCCTGGATGGGTGTAGGTTCCGTGTAACCGGCTTCTTCGATGGCAGTGAGGATGTTCGGGTCGAGGCCGAGAGCTTTGAAAGACATGTGGGCTCTCCTTAGCCGCCGATAGGGCGATTAGCAATGACACGTTTCTTCGCCCTATTGCCGGGCTTCAAGACTTCGCCGCATCCGCCGCACGCCACAGATACCACGCCGCCAGGGTCCTGTGCGGCTGCCAGCGTTCGGCCAGCGCACGAAATTCCTTCGGCTTCGGCATTTCATCGAGCTTCTTCGCCACGCGCCAGCCATTGCGTACGCCAAAGTCGTCGCTGGGAAACACATCCGGCCGGCCGAGGGTGAAGATCAGCAGCATCTCCACCGTCCAGCGGCCCACCCCTCGCACTGCCACAAGCCGCTCAATCAACTCTTCATCATCCAGCTTCAGCGCCGCCGCCCGTTTGGGAATCTGCCCGCTGAGCGTCTTGGCGGCGATGTCGCGAATGGCGAGCATCTTGCCCATGGAAAAGCCGCAGCCGCGCAAGGCTTCGTCAGTCGCCTCCAGCACCTGGGCGGGCTGCGGAAAGCGCGTCTGCGGAAACAAAGCCTTGAATCGGCGCAGAATGGCCTCCGCCGCGTTCGCATGCAGCTGCTGATGCGCCACCGCGCTGACCAGCGCCTCATAGGGCGAGCGCTTATGCGGCACCAGTTGGCACGGACCATGAGTTTTGATCAGCCGGCGCATGACCGGGCAGCGCTTGGAGAGGTGGGCTTCGGCTTCTGCATGCATGGCCGGACAGGATTGCGACTTCGAAACAATTGCAAGATTGATTCAACGCTCGAAATCGGGTTTGATCCGTATCTCCCGCAGTCTCGATCTCTCGCGCAATCATGGCACAGCTCACTTTTGTTCTCGATGACGGCCAGGAAATCGTGGTCGCCTTGGCGGAGCACCTGACCGTCGGGCGCTGGGAGGACAACGATGTGGTCATCGATGACGAGCGTGTCTCCAAACACCATGCCGAGCTGGTGCGCAATGCGGACGGCAGCATCCAGTTGTTTGATTCCAACTCCACCGCCGGCACCTTCGTCAACGGCGAGCGCGTACGCAGCCAGACCATCCGCCATGGCGACACGCTGGCCTTCGGTCCGCTGACCGCCGTGCTAGATCTCGCCGATCATGCGACCAATGGCAGCACGCCCGCTCCCATGCTGGCCGGAGATAAAACCCAGGCAGTGTCATTCGAACAGCCGGTCAAAGCCGATAAAATCGCCACCCCCAGACGGAACAAGGGCAGCAGAGCGGACTCATCCCCTGACTCCGTGCTCCTGGCCCAGCAGGCGGAATTGCAGGAGACGACCGCCCGGCTTGAATTGGAAAAGGCGCGATTGCAGTCCGAACTGGACACCCTGCAGCAAGAGTTGCGCGACTGGCAGAAGCAGTCCGCAGCAGAGCATGCCATGCACCAGGCTCGGGTGGAATCCCTCCGTGACGAGGAAGAACGCCTGGCCCCTGTCAAAGCGGCAGTTCACGAGGCCGAGGCGGCGCATGCAGAGTGGCTCAAGTCTCTCCAAGCCCTTGCCACGCAGCGCGAAGAACAAGTCGCCGCACTTCAGCGTCTGGTGCAAGATGGTTCCGCTGCCAGACACGAGTTGGATGGACTGGCCACCCATCGCGATCAGGCGCTCGCCCACCTTCAGCAAATCCGCGCCGAGAGTGTGCATGACGAAACCGTGCTCGACAATCTGCGCCGTCAGATCGCTGAACTCGAAACACGCAGCCAGGAGAGCCGGGAAATCGCCGAGGTTCGCGCAGACCAGTTGAAAGCTGCAGAGAAGAAACTCGAGCAGCTTTCACAGCAGCGTGGGCAGATTGAGGCACACATTCAGGAGCTCTCCGGCGCAGAGGAAAAACTCGCACAGGCACAGGCTCATTGCCGTGCGGCAGAGACACAGCACGCCGCGCTCACCGCCGCCATCGCCGTGCTGGGGGTGGAGCAGCAGCGCTCTGCATCAGCAGTCGCAGATCTCGAAGCCCGCATCGCCACACTGCAGCAATCCCACCAGCAGGCCACAATGGCCAACGCAGCGGCCCTCGCCGCGCGGCAGAGCACGGCGGAGTCCCTGCGGAACGTCCAAAATGAACTTGCCGCACGTGAGCAAGATCTAGCCGCCCGCAAGACCGCTCTGGCTGGCGAAACGCAGCGCCTGGAGGAAATCCGGGCACGCCGCGCGGAACTCGACCGGGAGTGCCTGGCTCTCGCAGACACCGGGCAGAAACTCTCCGACACCCAAGCACAGCTTGCCGCCGCCGAGCAGCGGCTTGCCGAGGCGCACACCACCATCACGGCAGCCGCAGCGCAGCTCGCAGAGCAGCAGTCCTCCATCAAGACGCTCGCTGGCGAGGAAAGTGCCACAAAGGGACGCATCGACGTCCTGCACGCGCGTGAGAAGGACCTGCGGGTCGAGCTCACACAGCTTGCCGCCGCCGAACGCAGCCAGCGCACCCGTTTTGAGGAAGTCCGCCAGTTGGCCGCCGATGCGGAGAAAGAGCACTCGGCGCAGCAGCAGCAGCTCGCTTCCAGCCTCGCCACCGCTCGCAGCGATCTGGCAGACCTCATCTCCCGGCTCCAGCCTCTGCGTGACTGGAAGGAGGCCATGGACCAGCTCTATGCGCGTCTCGCCGAGCTGCCGCAGGATTCCGCCGCAGCGCGCGATCTCTGGCATGAGATCGAAAAAGAAAAGGCGGGGCTCCACGAACTCATCACCACCGCACGTATTCAGGCACATGCGGGTACACCCGGAACATCCCACTCCGCCACCGCCCCTCACGTGGCCGTTACCACCGAGCCTCCGCGCGGAGCCCGTGGTGGCACACCTTCGTCGGGCACCGCGCAGGAAACCACGCTGAGATCACGCCTCAGCCACCTGCGTGAGAGCGTGCAGCGCGAAGAATCCCGCCTCGAACAGCTCCGCCTCGAACGCATGCGCCATGAAGCCCCGCACCGCATCGGCCCCGCCGCCGAGGCCATGCTGCGCGAGCAGGCCCGCCATCTTGAGTCCAAACTCCGCCAGGATCAGGAACGCCATCACGCCCTGCAGCGCAGCATCGAAATGTCCCAGGCCGAGGAGGACAAGCGGCGTGAACGGCTCGGCGAACTGGAACACAAGCTCGCCGAACTGCGCGCCGACATCATCGAAGCAGAACGCCAGCGCAGCGAGCTGCGCCAGCAGGCTGACCTCGCCCACACGGAACTCAAAAATTTTGAAGCCGCAATCGACCGCGTGACCAAAAAAACAGCGGAATGAGGCACTAATCCTGCATTCATACTACCGCCGGTTCAAATGCCCGATTGATTCCCCGTGCATCATCGACTTTGCTACGGCGGCTTCAGTGCAAAATCCCCATGGCAAAACTCACATTCGTTCTTGAAGACGGCCAGGAAGTGGTGGTTCCTCTCAAGGAACACATCACCATCGGTCGTGGCGAGGACAACGACATTTTGGTCGATGACGAACGCATCTCCCTGCACCACGCCGAAATCGTGCAAAACGCCGACGGCAGCCTGCAGGTCTTCGATTTAAAGTCCGCCGCCGGCACCTTCGTCAATGGCGAACGCCAGCTCAGCTGCACCCTGCTCCATGGCGACACCGTCGCCTTTGGCCCGCTGGTCGGCACGCTTGACCTTGAACATCCGGCCACCGCGTCACCCATCGCCGCAGCACCCGCCGAATCCATTCCTTCGGCAGCGGCTTCTCCTGAACCTGCCCCTCTGGCCGTTGCCGCCACGCCGTCAGGAGATGATTCTCCTCCTCCGGCATCCCCTGCGGTGCCACCTCCCGACCACGCCCACGCCGAAGCCATGGCAAAACTGGAAGCGGAGAAAAACCGGCTCAAGGCCGAGGTGGCTGCTGCCGAAAAAGAGCTGCGCGACTGGGGGCAGCGTGCTGAAAAAGAACGCGCCCTGCATCTGGCCCGGGTGGAAGCCCTGCTGGCCCAAGAGGCGAAGCTGAAACCCACGAAAGCCGCCGTGGAACAGGCTGAAAATGCCCACCGCGAGTGGCTGGAGTCCATCAGCTCCCTGGCCACCCAGCACGCGGACAAAACCACCGCCCTCGAGCGCCTCAACGCCCAGCATTACGAAAAGTCCACCGAGGTCCAGCGTCTCACCGCCACAGCCACCGCAGCTCAGGAGGAGATTGCAGAGCTGACGGCGCAAAAGGAAGAAGCCATCCGCCACCTCACGCAGGTGCGTGATGAGTGCGAGCAGGACGAGGCGCTGTTAAACTCCCTGCGCCAGCAGATCATTGAGCATGAGCAGCGCATTGTGGAGGAGGAGGCCAAACATGCCGCGCTCAACACTGCCAGCACGGCGCTCAGCGCCAAACAGCAGCGTGACGAAGCCGCCGTCAAAGACCTCGAATCGTTGCTCATGACCTTGGAGCAGCGCGGTGCAGCCGCCGAAGGTTCGCTGCAGCGCATGCAGGAGGACTACGCCTCCTGCGAAAAAGATCTGGCTGTGCGCCGGGCGGAGCTCGCCGCATCTGAGGCCGCCATAGCCGCCTGCGTTGCCCAACTTGCCGCCGAAACCAACCACCTCGCCGAAGCCAGGACCAAGCGTGCTGAATTGGAACCGTTGAACCAGGAACTCGCTGCCACGAAACAGCAGCTGGTGGATGCCAGACAACGCCTCGCTGCAGTCGAGCAGCGCTATCGGGACGTACAGACCGACGGTGCTCAGGTTGCGTCGCAAATAGCGGCTCCCAAGCGCCATGCCGCCCTCGAAGACGCCCCCAAGACCGCCGCAACAACAAATGCGGAGAACACGCAGCCAGGGGAGCTGGCAGGTCAGATCGAAGCCGCCCGCAAAGAGCTGGCCGAACTGGAGGCCAGGATCGCCTCCCTGCGTCAGTCGCCCTCAGCCCCTGAAGGCGAGACCGCAACGGATGCCACGGGCTTTCCGCCGCCCGTTGTTGTGCATGTCGAGACCATCAAGCTTGCTCCAATCCCAATCAAATCCGAACGCACCCGTGGCCCCGGCGCGAAAAAAGCCGTCGCAATTGGTGGCGCGGGCAAGACCCGATAAACTTCAATCTGCACCAAACATCAACCCAGGTGCTTCTTCAAGAAATCGACGAGCCCTTGCACCACCCGCGTCACCTGCTTGGCAGAGCGTTCATCCTTGAGCCCACCCGTTTCATCGAAAACCTCATGCGCTTTAGGCACCGCCACCTGATCAGGCAGAACAATGACACCGATGTTGCCCAGAATGGCACGCAGATGCACCAGCCCCCGCAGACCGCCAAGCGCACCAGGAGAGGCACTGATCAAGACAGCCGCTTTTCCATGGTAGGCGGCCATCGCAGGCTCGTCATCGCTCTCGGCGCGGGACACCCAATCAATCGTGTTCTTGAGCACGGCTGTGAGAGAACTGTTGTACTCCGGTGAGGCAATCAGCAGGCCATTGTGCTCGCGAAAGATCGCCTTCAATTTTTTGGCGTTCTCCGGCAGCCCCTGCTGCTCTTCCAGATCACCATCAAACAACGGCAGCGGGTAGTCGCGCAGATCCAGCAGCGTGACCTCGGCTCCAGCGGCACGCGCGGCCTCGGCGGCAAACCGTACGAGCTGCTTGTTATACGAGGCGGTGCGGGTACTGCCTGCAAAGGCGAGGATTTTGGGAGTGTTCATGCAAATCCATACAAGCGTACGGCAAAACCACCAGTCGAGAGTGATCATTCCACATTGTCAGATGCCTCATTCGTGTGGAGGTTGTCCCAGAATGAAGATCGACGCCCTGGCCCGCCTCGAACGTTATGCCAAACGCATCGCGGAAATCGCCGCCGTGCTCGGCAAGTATGGCCTGGCGGATCTGTTCGGCGGCTTCCAATACGCCTGGTTGCAGGATCGCCTCAAGAGCGCCGACGGTCAGTCTCTCACCGCCGGGGTGACGCAGGCCGCACGCGTGCGCATGGCCCTCACGGAGCTTGGCACCACCTTCATCAAGCTCGGGCAGATGCTCAGCACCCGTGCCGACCTGCTCGGCCCCGATTTGACCGAAGAGCTCTCCCAGCTTCAGGCCAACGTCCCACCGGACCCCTCCGCCGTCGCTCGTGCGACGATTGAAGCCGAACTTGGCCAGCCGATTGAGCAGCTCTTTGCCTCCTTTGAGGACACTGCCCTCGCCGCCGCCTCCGTGGCCCAGGTCCATGCCGCCCGGCTTCACACCGGTCACAGTGTCGTCGTCAAAGTGCGCCGTGCAGGCGTGGCCGAACAGGCCGCCACGGATGTGGAGATCCTACAGGCGCTTGCCGAACTGCTGGAACAGCATTCGCCCGCCTTGCGTTCCTACCAGCCGCTGGCCGTGGTGCGTCAGTTCCGCCGCTCCCTTCTGCGCGAGCTCGATCTCACCTACGAGCGGCAGAATCAGGAGGAGTTTGCCCGCAACTTCGCTGATGACCCCACCGTCTGCATTCCAGAACTCTTCGGCGAACTCTGCTCGCATCAAGTCGTCACGATGCAGCGCCTGGACGGCATCATCGGCACCGACATCGAAGCACTGCATCAGTCCGGTGTGGATCTCGGCGAGTTCGCCAAGCGTGGAGCGAACATGTATCTCGAAATGGTCTTCCGCGACGGCTTCTACCACGCCGATCCGCATCCGGGGAACCTCATCCTGCTGCCCGGCAACATCGTGGGCGTCATCGACTGCGGCATGGTCGGCCGCATCGATGAAGATTTGCGTGATGAAGTCGAGGCACTGCTCCTCGGCATCGTGGAAAACGACTCCGAACTCGTGGCCGAGCAAGTCCTGCGCCTGGGTTCCGTGCCACCGGATTGTTCACGTGACAAGCTGCGCACCGATCTGCAGGAGTTCATGGCAGATTATACGGGCCACCCGCTCAATGACATCAACGTCGGTGCAGCCTTGAGCAGCCTCGTCGAAATCATCCGCAGCCACCACATCGTGCTGCCACCGACTCTCGCGATGCTGCTGAAGACCCTCATCGTGCTGGAAGGCACCTCACGCCGCTTCAGCCCGGATGTGAGCCTGGCCGAGCTAATGCAGCCCTACTGCACGCGCCTGATGCTGCGCCGGTTCTCGCCCGGCCGCATTGCCAAACGTGCCCGCCGCTCCATCCGCGTGTGGGATCGCCTGCTCACCGCACTGCCTCGCGACATCACCGAGATGCTCGCCCGCTTCCGCGACGGCTCATTCACGGTGCACATCGACCACCGCCACCTCGATCCCATCATCAACCGCCTCGTCCTTGGCATCCTCACCGCCGCGATCTTTCTCGGCTCCAGCGAGCTGTGGAGCCGCCAGGCCGCTCCGCTGTTCTACGACGTGTCCATCTTCGGCGCTCTGGGCTATGCGGTGTCCCTCTTCTTCGGCTGGCGTCTCATGCGCGCCATCCGGAAGTCGGGCAACATCCAGTCAAAGGATTGAGATTAGCGGCATCCTGTTTGGCATATTCTTCCGCGACCTTGGCAGCTTGACCACTTGACCAGCCCTCACTCCCCACCGTAAACCTTTCGCCGATCCCAACCTGACACCCAACCATGTATTTCCTCGGCATCGACAGCGGCACGCAGAGCACCAAGGCCATCGTCCTCGACCTCGACTCTGGCAAAATTGTAGCGACCGGCCACAGCTCGTATGAATTGATCGATGGCCTGCCGCCAGGGCACCTCGAACAAGATCCGCAGTCATGGCTCGATGCGGTGGACGCCTCCGTGCAGCAATGCCTCGAACAAATCGGCAAGGACAAGGCCAAAATCGCCGGCATCGGCGTCAGCGGCCAGCAGCACGGCCTAGTGGCTCTTGACGCAGACGACAAACCAGTCCGCCACGCAAAGCTCTGGTGCGACACCTCCACCCAGGCCCAGTGTGCGGAGATCGCGCATCATTTCGGCGGCCAGCCGGGCGTGATCGCTGTCGCCGGCAATGCCATGCTGCCGGGCTACACCATTCCCAAGCTGCTGTGGCTGAAACAAAATGAGCCTGAGAACTTCGCGAAGACGAAAACCATTCTGCTCCCGCACGACTACATCAACTTCTGGCTCAGTGGCGTGAAGCGCATGGAATACGGCGACGCCTCCGGCATGGGCATCCTCAATGTCAACACCCGCCAGTGGGCCTATGAAATCTGTGATTACATCGATCCGAGCGTGCGTGCGATGCTGCCCCCCCTCGGTTCTTCCAAATCCGTGCATGGCACCATCCGCAAAGACCTCGCCATAAAATGGGGTCTGAACTTCGATGTCATCATCAGCGCCGGCGGCGGTGACAACATGATGGGCGCGATCGGCACCGGCAACATCAAGCCCGGCGTCGTCACCGCGAGTTTTGGCACCAGCGGCACGCTGTATGGCGTGGCTGGCTCGCCCGTGGTCGATGGTCAGGGTGAAGTGGCCGCCTTCTGCGACAGCACCGATCAATGGCTGCCGCTCGTCTGCACCATGAACGTCACCGTCGTCACCGAGCAGGTGCGCGAGATGTTCCGCTGGGACTTGCGCCAGCTCGAAGTCGCCGTGAATTCCGCGCCCGTCGGTGCGGATGGCGTGATGTTCCTGCCCTACCTCAATGGCGAACGCACCCCGAACCTGCCCAACGGCACCGGTGTCATCCACGGTCTGCGCCCGACCAACATGGCCCCTGCCAACCTCGCGCGCGCTGCCGTGGAAGGTGCCACACTCGGCCTCGCCTACGGCTTGAAACGCTTCCGCGATCTCGGCATGAACCCCACCGAAATCCGCCTCACCGGCGGCGGCAGCAAGAGCAGCGTCTGGCGTCAGATCGCCGCCGACTGTTTCAATGCCGAAGTCGTCACCCTCAGCACCAGCGAAGGCGCCGCGCTCGGCGGAGCCATCCAGGCCGCCTATGCCCACGCCAATCAGGGCGGCGGCGCTGAACGTTTGAGCTATGAGCAGCTCTGCGCCAGGCTCGTCACGCTCGATGAATCCACCCGCTGCAAACCCAATGCGGAAAATGCCGCGCTGTATGCCGTGCAACTCGAACGGCAGATGGAACTCACCGGCCGCCTCAATCAAACCGGCTGGCTCTGACCGCCCGACACCTTCATGAAACCCACCGTTCGCACCCACCCCAACGCCGTCGTCATCGAACTCGAGGGCGATGCTGACCTCGCGACCGTGCCCGAATTCCAAAAAGTCGTGCGCGAGCAGATGAAAGCCGGGGTCAAGCGGCTGATCATTGACTTCACCAAGGTGACCTTCGTCAACACTCCGGTCTGGGCCGTGGTGGTGGAATATTTTCAACACGCAAGCAGCGCGGGCACGGAATTTGCGCTGGCCGGTATTCAGGGCCGTGTGGATGCCTCCTTCAAGATCGTCCGCCTTGGCGACTTCATCACCCATCTGCCCACGGTTGAAGCTGCCTTGAACGCCACCGACCTCACCAGCAAACGTTAGTCCTCCAGACCCGCCCATGACCGAAGCATTCCGCCAATACTTCGAGCTGTGCGGAAGTCTGCTCTACTGGCTGTTCGTCGCGCCGTTTCGCGGCAGGGGCTGGCGCATCGGCCACACCTTTGCGCAGATCGTGCGTATCGGCGTGCATGCGGTGCCCATGTCGGCACTCACCGCCCTGACCATCGGCGTGGTGCTCGCCATGCAGTCGGCGGCCCAGCTCGCAAAACTCGGTGCCACGGCCTTTGTCCCTGGGCTCGTATCCTCCAGCCTCATTCGCGAACTCGCGCCCCTGGTCACTGCGGTCATCGTCATCGGCCGCAGCGGCTCATCAGTAACGGCTGAGCTCGGCACCATGAAGGTCTCGGAAGAAATCGAAGCCCTTGAGGTCATGGCGATCCCTCCCATGTCATGGCTCATCGTACCGCGTTTTCTGGCCATGGTCATCATGCTGCCCCTTCTGACGGTGTTCAGCATCTACGTGGGCCTCGCCGGCGGCTGGCTGATCGGCCATTTCTCCCTCCACATGTCCACCGCATACTTTATCAACCATGCGCTGCACTATGTTGAATTGCGTGACATCGGCATCGGCCTGCTCAAAAGCGGTGTGTTCGGCGTGTTGATCATCACCATCGCCTGCAGCATCGGCTTGAATGTCTCCGGCGGCGCCGAAGGTGTCGGACTCGCCACGACGCGTTCAGTCGTAGTCTCCCTTTTGACCGTCTTCATCGCCAACGCACTGCTCACCGCCCTGTTCTTCTTCTGATGCCAGACTCGCACACCTCTCAGTTAAAGCGATTTTCCGATCCATTTTGGAGCTCGTCGCTGAGTCGCGTCAAATCGCCGGTCCGATCGCGGCCTCCCCTGACCTTCCACGCACACTCCTCCACCAAGCGAGATCACGGCCTCCGTTGGCCATCCATCCACAGCCCTTCACCAGGCAAGGTCATCCCCTCCTTTAGTC
>Ga0114968_10001020_pt1 | contig 21327 bp, 18 predicted proteins | sample M_130807_EF_Meta_FD_87020 | JGI IMG/M metagenome (GOLD analysis project Ga0114968, IMG submission 87020) | Freshwater microbial communities from Lake Montjoie, Canada to study carbon cycling - M_130807_EF_MetaG | ecosystem: Environmental > Aquatic > Freshwater > Lake | place: Lake Montjoie... | reverse complement strand
TTCCTACATTTGGAAAAATTTTTAAAATTATTGATTTCGGAAGATCTATTTATAAATTCGGCGGTAAAACATTTTGCAGTGATAGTTTTGCACCAGATGGTGATGCATGTACGCAATATAATTGCGAACCATATTTCAATGAAAAGAAAGCCAGATTAGAACCAAATTTCGCGTTCGATTTATGTAGATTAGGAACGTCACTTTATGATTTTATTTTCGAAGATGAAAAAGAACCAAATAAAAAGAAAATGGATTCTTTCCAACGCACTGTCTACCGATGGACAATGGACGATAAAGATTGTAATATTTTGTATAAAAAAAATGGCGAAGAACGTTATCCTGGTTTCAAATTATATAAAATGATTGCGCGTTTAGTGCATAAACATACTCCTGAAGCACAATTAGAATTATCTCCATTTTGTAATTTTTTGTACAAATATAAAAAAAGTGCCAACATTATTGATATTGATAATATTCCTGATTATACGAATATAGTATAATATTTTTATTATTTTACATAAAAAATTATATAAAATAAAATATTTAATCGAAATTTGCAGAACTTGTTTTATCTTCATCTGGTTGTTCAAAGAAATCATCTATCTTTGCACTACTACATTTTTTCAAATCATTACTATTTCGACAATTTATGAATAATTTATATTTTTTGGTCAAATTACATGTAGTGGGCATTTTTTTTTTGATTGGTTTGATGTCACAATAATAGCATTTATTCATAACAGAATCGGGAAAATGAATAATATGAACCCCTGTATTCAATCCATCTTCATCATGTATGAACTTATCCATATCTTCTAACAAACACCAGAAATAATCATGTATAAATTCTTCCATCCCAAGCGACCAAAAAAGCATGCGAAATGGAAGATAAAATACCCATGCAATACAATCCAATGAATACCAAAAAAAACATTTTGGTAGAGAAATAATTTTTTGAAAAGCACATTCAAGATACTGTCCAACCCAAGGCAACAAATAAGTAAAAATCCATATTGTAAAATTTCCACAATAACTGAAAAACACTGATATAAATGTAAAAAAAGCCATTAAACATCGAATCAAAGTTTTCACACTATTTATTATGTTGGTTACAGTTGAACCAATACTACCAATACTTCTAAATACATTTCCTATTGAATTCATAAAACTAAAAAAACCCATATTATTAATGTATTAAACTATAATATACAATGAAAATAATTATTCGTCTGGTGATATGTCTAGCCCCAAATTTTTAGAAATATTTTGAATACTATTCAATAATGGTTTGTAGTCATTCAATTGATTCATCAAAATTGATTGTTTGTCCAATAACTTATGTATATTGTCAGGGTTTGTTGTTTTTTCTAATTTTTCTAATTTTTTTAATTTGTCGTCTTTTTTGTTGTCTTTTTTGTTGTCTTTTTTATCTTTTTTGTCATCTTTTTTGTCATCTTTTTTGTCATCTTTTTTATCTTTTTTGTCGTCTAAATATAAATTATCTTCTTGATTTGGTTCTTCAATTTGCATTTCTATTAATTCATTATCATTTTCTATAGGTAATATTTCATCATCTGAATTCACAGGTTCTCCGTCTATATCAGGTGATTCAAATCCCTCTTTCCAATTTGAGCCATATTTAAATATATGGGTTGTAATAATTGCAATACTCAATATGACAATCATATTTTTACTAAAAAAAGATGTTAAAATTCCAACACCAAGAAATATTGTAGCTGAATAAAAATCTCTCAATTGCAAAATATAAAAAATATATCCAAGTGCAATAATAAAAATCAAATACAACAAATACACATTGTGTAATATGTGATATTTAGATTTAGAATCAAGATAATTTTTATTTTTTTTTAAAAATTTACTAAACATGTATATTCTATTCATACATTTTCTTTTGTATGATGTTTTTCATCTTCTTGATTATTTTGATTATTTTTATCCATGTAATAAGTTGGCACATTTTCACTTGAATATATATCAAGTACTTCTTTCACAACTTCTTCACGTTGGATATCGTTTTTTTCAAATTCAAAACTGGAAATACTTGACGATCTTTTTCCGCGAAATTTATTCAAAAAATCTTCCAGTCCATTTATTTCACCTGCGCGATCATGTTGGTCTAAATCCCCTGTTACCACGACCCGGCTATTTTCACCTAAACGTGTAAGAAGCATTTTCATTTGACTAATACTCGAATTCTGCATTTCATCTGCGACTATCCACGTATTTTTGAATGTTCTCCCGCGCATAAATCCTAAAGGCGCTATTTCAATTGTTTTTTCTTCAATGCATTTTTGAACTTCATATGGAGCCATATGTTGATATAAAATATCGTATATAGGCCTTATCCATGGTGCCATTTTGTCTTCTAGAGAACCTGGTAAATATCCAATGTCTTCATCTACAGAAACAGATGGCCGTGTAAATACAAGTCTTTCATATATTCCCAACATGAAATTTTGAATACCGTGTTCTGTTGCAAATAGTGTTTTACCTGTTCCTGCAGGTCCAGCAACAACAATGATTTTTTTCTGTTTTTGTTTCAGCATATTTACATACTGTTCTTGATGCATATTTTTAGGTTTTGTAAATTTTTGTTCAATATTTGCGCGTTCTCTTTGTGATAAATATTGTTGTTGTTGTTGGTATTGTTGTTGTACAGGTAAATCGTGTGAGTCTTGACAATCTGCGAAATAAATACCAAGAAGTTCTTTTTCATTGACTTTTTTCATTTTACGCAAACGATGCTTTCCATTTTTCTGTTGTTGTTGAACATCCTGGTTTTTTGGTAGTACTGCAGTTTTATTCATTATAATACACCAACTTTTCTTTTATGACATGATTTTTTACTTCTGTAAAAAATTATGGAAATAATAATTTGTCAATTCCACTTCGCACACAAAATAATTTATGAAAAAAAATGCCAGATACAAACAAAATGACTAAAACTTTCCATAATTTGAAACCCCAATAATAAGAAATTGCGAAACCTGCTAAAATAGTGACTGTGCAATCGAGTATAGCTATGTCAAATATTCGGTAACTACGTAATCCTTCACCCGGTTTTCCAATAATATCTTTGTATTGAGCTAAATATGGTGATATACAATGTGATTGTGAAGACATTGATTTATTTTTATATAATATGCAAAGACGTTAATTGTTCCATTAATTCATCCATTAATTGTTCCATTAATTCATCCATTAATTCATCCAGTCATAGTAATTCCTGATTTCATCTTTCGCTTCTTGCTCTAAATCTTCATAAATTTTGCCCATTTCTTCGTCGTTTTGTTTGAGATGGTTCTCCATTGTATCTTCTGGATTTTCATTTATGTCGCCAATTTTTTCCAAATCAATATCCAAAAGATATGTTAATGTAGCTGCTGTAGGTGCTGTTATAGGGTTATTTTCCCAATCGTGAATTTCTTCCACACCATAACCTACAAATCCTAGACCACGTTCACAACAATAAACGTATTTTGCGCAATTTGAACAATATCCCAACATTAAACCGCGCCAGGATCCATACCATTTGCAATTCCCACAATCGCGTCCTGAATCCGGTAATTCATTCAAAATCCATTCGTCTGGAAAAGTTATTACATATTTTTGCCCGCGATAACTCTTGTGATTTTCAAAATAAACGATTGTTTCTTGCATATTCGACATTTATTTTATTGTCTTCAAAACCCCCGATTATTTCATTCAATTTTATTTTTCAGAAAATCAATAAATAAAAAAGGATAAAAATAGCCGGTATATATTATTTAGGATAATGGCCGAACTTTCTACAACTTCTATTCACATGCCAACAGAAAATATTTCGCAAACTGATATCCTGTTGAAACCCAATGATAATCGGTATGTTATGTTTCCCATCCAAGACAATGATATTTGGAAAATGTACAAGAAGCAAATTGACTGCTTTTGGCGTGCAGAAGAAATTGATTTCTCCAAAGATTTGGTTGATTGGGCGAAATTATCTGCTGATGAAAAATATTTTATATCAATGGTACTCGGGTTCTTTGCAGCGAGTGATGGAATTATTGTAGAAAATTTGGCCGTTCGTTTTATGAATGATGTGCAATTGGCAGAGGCACGTGCATTCTACGGCTTTCAGATAGCGATGGAAAATATTCATAGTGAGACATATAGTCTAATGATTGACACGTTTATCAAGGATCGCGATGAACAAATGAAGATGTTTCAAGCGGTACAGAATTTCCCATGTATTGCGAAAAAGGCAAATTGGGCGAAGCGTTGGATAACCGACAACCGCAGTTCTTTTGCTGCGCGGTTGGTGGCATTTGCAGTGGTTGAAGGCATATTTTTCAGTTCATCGTTCGCCGCTATTTATTGGATCAAGAAACGCGGTCTTATGCCCGGACTCACATTAAGCAACGAATTTATTAGTCGCGATGAAGCAATGCACTGCGAGTTTGCAATTCTTCTTTACAAAAAACTGCAGAAAAAATTGCAAAAAAAACGCGTATATGAAATAATAAAAGACGCGGTTGAGATAGAGAAGGAATTCATTACTGATGCTATTCCGTGCAGACTCATTGGTATGAATACGAAATTAATGACGCAATATATTGAGTTTGTTGCCGACAGAATGCTTTTGCAATTGGGTTACGACAAAATGTTCAATTCTTCGAATCCATTCGATTTTATGGAGCTTATTAGTATTGAATCCAAGGTGAATTTCTTTGAACGTACAAATTCAGAATATTCATTGGCGAATAAATCGGTAGACAAGGACGTGGACGTCTTTGAATTTTCGTCGGATTTTTAATATTATTTATTGTTATAATTTATTCATCAATTTATTGTAAAAAGAAGTTAAATATATACATATTGTACACAATATAATATGTATATCCTGTCACGTACATTAATATTATTATATTCTGTTGGTACTGTCATTGGATTTCATTCTCCATTTCGGAATCATTTTTTGAATTTGAATTTGAATTCAAATAAAGATTATCCATTTTCGCGAAAATATTATGAGAATTATATAAAACGACTCAATTCGCAAAATTTTACGCAACAAAATGAGGAAATTTTGGGTAAAACAGAAGACAATTCACTTTACGAATTTTTGAAATATTTACCAAGAGAAAATATTCAATTTATAAATGAAACTGGTAATGAAAATAATATTACAACTAATAAACAACCGAGAATTAGAATTATAATGAATAAGAATATTTTATCGCCATTTGATGGTTCTATTTTTGTTAATGGTAATCATGACGATGACGATGACGATAATGGAAGAAAGAATTTTGACGACGACGATGATGAATATTATCAAGGAGATGATCCGCGTATAAAGCGTCGTAAATCCAAAAATTTTCACGTTACTACAAAGAATCCGTATTCATTCAAAGACGTTGGTGGATACGATTCTATTAAAACGGAACTCAATCAATGTATAGATATGTTGAAAAATTATACGAAATATCAGAAATATAATGTGAGAGTACCAAAAGGTCTTGTATTGGAAGGGCCGCCAGGTAATGGAAAGACCCTGTTGGCAAAAGCGTTGGCGGGTGAGGCAAATACTTCTTTCATAACTGTATCGGGCTCGGAATTCCAGGAAAAGTATGTGGGAGTAGGTTCCGCACGTATTCGCGAACTTTTCCAACTTGCAAAGAAAAACTCGCCGTGTATTGTTTTCATTGATGAAATAGATGCTCTCGGTAGATCCAGGGCCAATGACGGTGAATCCAGTTCTGCAGAACGCGATAATACATTGAATGAATTGTTGGTAGCATTAGATGGATTCAAGAATTCCAATGGAGTTTTCGTGGTTGGTGCGACGAATCGTGCGGATTTATTGGACCCTGCTCTTTTGCGTCCTGGACGTATTGATAAACGTATTTATATTGGAAATCCAGATGAAAAAACGCGCAAAGAAATTATTGAAATGTATATTAAGGGAAAACCAGCAGAAAAATCAGTGGATATACAGACAATTGTAGAGATTAGCAGTGGGTTCTCTGGTGCGCAGATTGAGAATTTGCTTAATGAAGCGATGCTGAATGCATTGCGATGTGATCGCGAATTATTTACAAATATGGATTTGGATATTGTTTTCAATAAAATGCTTGCTGGGTGGCAGCCGAATGACCATGCGTTCACGAGTGATATTATTGATCATATTGCAATTCATGAATTAGGTCATGTAGTTGTCGGATTGGTGTGTAAGCATCATTCGAGAGTTACGAAAGTAGTCATCAATTTATCTTCGCCGAAATCGCCTGCGTATACTATTTTTGAAAGTGCCAACAGTAATATTTATACTCGCGAGGCTCTTTTCGAACATTTGATGATTTTGCTTTCTGGGAGAATTGCGGAAGAGGCGTTTTACGGGGTTTCAGTGACAACGGGGGCAATCAATGATTTTGAGGAGGCGCTTAAATTGGCGGAGAAAATGATATTATACTATGGTCTTGGTGACAAAATTATTTATCCAAAGAATAGTGAGAAATACAAGGAGTTGATTGACAATGAAATTGCGCAATTGATTCAAGATGCATATGTATGTGCGGAATATATCGTGAATAAATCGAAAGATTTTATTTTGGAAGGTGCCGAATTATTGAAATTGAATAAGGCGGTTTTGGCGGAGGATTTGATTATGATGATGGAAATTAAATATTCGCATATTTTTCATTTGTATGGTTGATGCTATAAAAATTGACGAAAAAATATTAATAAGTTATGATATTATTTATAATTTATTAATGGACGAAATTGAAATAGACAAAATCGAAATGGACGAAATCGAAATGGACGAAATCGAAATAGAAAAAGTACAAAGAGACAATTTGTATATCGACCAAAGATACACATTTCATATTAGAAATAAAGGTTCTCCTTCTACAAGAAATATACGTGCAAATATAAAATCAATTATAAATAATAAGCAAACTAATCAAACAATTATTATTTTATATGCCGTTGATAATGAAGGAAGTAAAAAAACTGAAGTGAGTATTCCATTTGAATGGATAGTTCATGTTGAAAACCTGGATTCTATTTTGCATAATACTGTTTCTGTTTTATCAAGTGATATTTTATTATTGATCGATAATTATATGTAAAAATTATATTATATTTATAATATGTTTTCATATTTTATATATGAAAAAATACAATTTCAAATTATTAATTATTTTATTTTCAGTATTTTTTTTCATTTTTTTGTTCTATCATTATTACTTGGAAACACAGAAACCTAGAACTGAAAAATTCGAAAATTTACGTCCAATACAGACAGAAACAATTAATGAAATACCTACAAATGTATTTTTGACATTTATTACATTTATTAAGAAAGATTTGCCTCCGAAAATGGAACAAACTTTGCAAGATAATATTGCAAATAATCCGGAATTCAATTTTTACGTTTATGACAACGATATGTGTAGACAATTTATATCAGATAATTTCGAGCAAAATATTGTTGATGTATTCGATAAGTTGAAACCGGGTGCATATAAAGCCGATTTATTTCGATATTGTATATTGTATATTCATGGTGGAGTATATATGGATGTTAAAATTAAATTACATGTTAAATTGAGCGAATTAATCAATAAATACGGCGGCGAAATATTTGTAAAGGATCCAGATTGGTATCCAGATTCATGTAAAAGAGGGTGTAATAATGGTTTTATAATTTGTAAAAAAAATAATCCTATATTTTTGGATTGTATTAATCAAATTGAACGAAATTACAAAGACAAATACTATGGTGAAAATTTCTTATATCCAACAGGTCCTTGTTTATTAGGATACATTATACGTTCAAAATATAACGATGTCGAATATAAATTACATATGGGAAGTGAAGGATTTTTCAATATATTAGATGAAAATGGTGAAGTTGTTATTTCTTGTTACGAAGGTTATAGAGATGAATTGAGTAAATTACCAGGAACAAAACATTATACTGAATATTGGAATGAAAAAGATATATACGAATGATAAATACCTTTGGTTTAGAAAAATTGTCTGCATAATATAAAGAGTATGGATGAAAATATTGTTTTTATGTTTTATTCAAAATCGGCCGATAAACCGCCAGGTTACGGTTCAGGTGAAAAAATGATGGAATCAAAAAAACCGGAATATGCGGAATTATCAAAAATAAAAGATTGGCGTAAAATGTTGTCGAATTTCTGGGTAGCCGAATTCAATTTATATGGACATCGTTGGTTATCAGTAGAACATTATTATCAAGGTAGTAAATTCAAAAAAGAGAACCCCGACTTTTATTTGCAATTTTCGTTAGATTCTGGGAGCGCATTATCGAAAGATTCTGCAATGGCAAAAGGTGCTGGTGGAAAAACCGGAAAAATAGATGGCAAATTGTTTAGACCAAAAAATGTGAAAATAGACGCCGATTTTTTTATAAATGGACGCGATAACAAAGAAATGTACGATGCACAATACGCGAAATTTACGCAAAATGCGGATTTGACGCAAGTTCTTTTATTAACAAAAGACGCTAAATTAATGCATTATACAAGAGGTTCTCAACCTGTATTTTTCGAAAATTTGGTAGCTATTCGTACTATATTGAAAAAAGAAAGACCTTTAGTTACTTCAGACCCAGAAGCTGCTCCTGCTGCTGCTCCTGCTCCTGCTCCTCCTGCTCCTGCTTCTACTCCCAAAAAAGTACGCATTCGGATCACTAAAAAAAAATCACCAGTTGAAAAAAAAACTCGTGCAAAAAAAAGAGACAAAGTACCAACAGAATCTTTTCCAATTGTTGCAGCCGCAGAAATGATTGAAGACGGAGACAAACTCGCAAAAACCGCCGAACCAAAAAAAGTAAGAAAACCGAGAACATATAAAGCGAAAATAATTGACGTACCAAAAGAACAAATCAAACCAAATACGCGAAAACCTAGAACGAAAAAAGCACAAGAACCATTACAAGAAGACGACGCGCAAAAAGCGAAAGCCAGTCCAAAGAAAACGCTAGCGCAATTAAAAAGAGATTACCCACAAGATATAATTGTTCCTGTTGGTACTGGTGCAAAATGTCCCAAAGGAACGCGTAAAAATAAAGACGGATGTATCTTGACGAAAGAATTCAAAGACACTTTTCTGAAAAGAAAACTCTGTATTCAAAATAAACGAGATAACTTGTAAAGTTTGTTTATATAAATTTTGAAACGTTTAGGTTATATATTCATATATATATTTATACTATTGAATATTTATACCTTCATATTTTGTGTATTTTGTGTTTATAATTCATAAAAATTATAAACAAATATAATAAAAGAATATAATATGAGTCAAAATATGTCTGACTTTGTTGAAGAAAAATTAGAAGATGAAACAAATATGGAAGAAAACTCTAGTGGAAATGGAAACGATTTACAACAACAAGCACAAGATAAAATCGACCTAGAATACGGTGACATTATTCAACTCGTATCACCATCTAATCTCGAATATCATGAAGTCATGTTTTTCATTAATTATATCGACGAACACAAAGTCAAATTATTAAACATAAATACAAATGATTTTTATGAACTCACTGTTCGTCCTGATAGTACCGGCTTCACAGACGAATCCATAATTGCAGTGTATTTATTAGACAGAAGCAAAGTCCCAGGATATGCACGACAAAAAGGCCTTGTCACCGGCGTATGGATCGATATTCATTTTGATAAAATGCCAACCATCACTGCAGAAATCACTGATTTAGAAGAAGATCAAATTGAATTGACAACATATCCTGCTCTCAAAATTCTATATATTGATTTCGCTTATCGCGGAATTCCGGAAGATATACCTATAGAAAAATTTGTCATTCGTGAGAAACCAGCAACACTCAAAAATTCTTCATCACTTTCTATATTACGAGAACAAGTTGCGCAAGAATACGAAGGCGAAGAAGAATTTTTATTACCAGACCAAGATTCAAATGAACCTACACAAGATTATTTGCCCAGTGGCGAGTCCATCATCCATATTCCGGAAGGCGTAGAACCAGATGTCAATATAAAAACCGCATTGCGCGAAGAATTCCGCAAAACACAGCCAAAGAGAACCGGTATTATTTTCGGCGAATATTTGGACGTTGTCGAGCAATTTGTTGAGGTCGCTGAAAACAAAAAACGATACAATATTGACGTACAAGTCAACAGTTATATGGACGAATTGCTTTCGACGGTTCCTTATTCCGCGAGAACCAATCAATTCATGACACGAATTCATATATTGGTTGAGCGTTACAAAGAATTGCGCGAAATGTATTCCGAATTTGACGACGCAGGAAATATAAAATGGCTCAAAAAAACGGATCCTACAACACACAAACCCCTCATTCAACATATGACAAAAATGAACACTAAATTACCGTGGATTGTGCCAATTGTATCTACTGTGAAAAATATGTATGAAGATAGAGAACGCCGATTTTTAGACCAAGACGATGTCGAAAAGTACGACCAAGATACTATTATATACGATGAGCAAAATATGATGAACGATTTGTATTACAATGCATCAAGTGAACAAAATAAATATCTAAATTTTTACAGGCAACTTAATGCGACTTATATGACGCCCATTAAAACACCATTGAACGAAGACACATTTTTAAAGAAAATACCTGTTGGTATTACCACAGAAGCTTTTGTCGAAAATAATGCCAATATTTACAGTAGCTCTATTTCAGATAACGTATTGAAAAGTCACCGTTTTTCTAAACAAACGTATACAACCCCATTATACTACATGACCAAAGAACTGCGATATAATGACAATAATCATTACGTTCAAAAACCTCTTACAAGAGTCGATGAACTCACGTTTCAATCATTACTTACATTGCCAATGCCTGTTATCCGATATTCGCGCGCTTTTTTACCCGGCACATTTTTATCCGACCGTGTCCAACTATCAACATTGAATTACTTGCCATCTTTCTTTTTGAATAAGAGAACGCAAGTCGAAAAAGTGCAAATCAACGATTTCAGCAAAGAACTCGCGTTTGAAAAAGAGAAAGACAAAGACAAAGACAAAGAGAAAGACAACGAAAAAAAAGGATTTCGATATTTGACAACCATCACACAATATTTATTGAATCATAATCTGTTGGAGGATGAAGATAAATTCCATAAATTTATGCAAGTTGTTTTGCCAAATATATGGACATGTATACGTTTTTTGAGCTCACAAACCGACAAAAATGCCAACATAAATAATAAATACTCGTTTCAGAGCATTGTATCCATGTTGGAACCCTTTATGATTTATGATAAAGATATTTCTTATACGCAATACAAAGAAATTCGATATATGATAAAACAGCAGATTATAGAATTAAAAAAGGTTCTCCAAGAAAAAATAAAAGAATTCAGTGATTATAAAAACTACAAATATCAAGTTTCCAAATTACCAGAACTAATCCCAAATATATTTTCGGAAAAAAGAGAACTTGCAGATTTGATGGATGTCGGATACAAATTCGGCGCTATCAAAACAAGTGACGAAACATTGCACAAAATTTTGACAACGGATGATGCCGAACTTTTTGCACTTCTCATGCAATCTATGATGATTTACTTGGTAACACCGAATTCGATTTTGGACACTGAATCGACCGAAAATGATTGGACCGATGAAGACGGTAAATCATCGCGTAACTGTGGAATACAGGTTCTCGCAAAAAAATATGTCAAAATAGACGATTTGCTCAAAGATAATGGCAATGACCAAATATTTTTTGACAAGGATTATGACGAAACAAATTACAGTATTTTGAAAAAATACGAAAAGGAAAAAAATCAAATGGTGGATGAATCGAAATTTGTCGAATTTTTGTCTGAAAATCTCGTGCAGAAACACGGAATCGTCCGCGAAAAATCGGTAGAACTTGCGGAAATATTGATTGCAGGCAAAAAACTGGTGAAAGAAGGGCAATATGCCGTATTAGAACTTGCACCCAAATTACCAAAAGATGCCGATGCTGATACCGATGCCGATTCTGCTGAATCCGAAATTGAATCTCAAGCGCGTACAAAATATACATATTATATTCGCAAAAATGATCAATGGGTTGCTGACAAATCTTTGGATGAAATGTCGTTTTTAGATTCAAGTTCTCTTTTCTGCAATTTGAAATCGTTGAAATGTAATAAAGTGGATGACTCTGTCGATAAAGCATGCGAATTTGGTCCCAGTTATTTCTATAATTTGGAACGTAATAAAGTAGTCAAAGAATTTGAGCGCAGATATGACATTTCTCTCGAGTCTTTGGAACAAATATTGATATCGAAAATTAATAAACAAACGCGTCTAGTATCAAGACTGCAAACTTTGCGAGATATTCAGCGTGAAAAATCGAATACGTTGGCATTTTATATGGGTTCAAGAGCGCAACATGTAGATACTATTATGAGTCCAAGAATGCCATTGCTTCAAAAAATTTATGGTCAAAAAGATTTCATTGAAAAACAAGTGAATATTGTGAAATTTGTGGAAAAATTTTGCAGAGAACCTATGGTAGGAGAACGCGATGAAGACCCTTATTGGAAATATTGTGTAAGTACTAACAGTAAATTGATTCCTTCATTTGTGTATCAATTGGCAAATACATTTGTGCATTTTGGGCAAGACGCATATGCCAATAAATTGAACATGATTATTAATTTACAAGGCGAAGAAGAAGACGGATTCATATATGACCGTTATACACGCGAAGTTATCAAGAAAATAGACAATGTACAGGAGGACCAATATACAGATACGGGGTTCAGAATTGTAACGAGTTCAGTGATTGAAAGGGATGTTGGCTCGATTGTTCGCAATAAACTTGCCGGAAAAAAAGAGCGCGTATTCGAGAACTTGCTATCGGAGGAAATATACAAGATATATGCGGCGATTTCTTCGAAAATCGCGCCTTTTTCCGAAGAAGTTTGGGAAAAGGTCAATCAATTATCCGCAAAATTCATTTCAAATGATAAAATTATACCAAATAAATCTTTGTATGAAAAAAAAAGCAAAGAAGAAGAAGATAAAAAAGGTATCAAATCGATTTCATATGAAAAAATGCGGAATAAAAAAGTCATACAAATTGTAACATCGGTTCTCTTTGTCATCATTCAGACATCGACACCTTCATTTAAAGGAAATAAAACATTTCCGGGTTGTGTTCTTTCTTTTGATGGATTTCCATTGAATGGAGAAGAGAACCTGCGCGGAATCGAATATATGGCGTGTATTCTAAAGGGTATTTCGTCGGCAGATATAAAACCATGGAGCTCTATTTACAAGACCGGGCCGAATATGATGCGAGATCAAATGAAAGTATTGATAAAAACATTTTTGATGGAAGATCCCATGATCATTGCCTTGTATGATTTGAAACGTGAATATTTGGAACTATCATTGGACCACCAGGATATTCCAGACGAACATCGCGTCGAAAAATGGCGACAATTTATGCCGCCGCTTATAGAAATCGACATCAAATTAGAACCAATTAGTAGCGGTTTTGTCAAAGAATATTGGAGCCTTATGCGAAGTGGAAATAAAGATCAGTGGAATAAAGAATTTGCGATTCAAAGTAAAATGGCTCTTTACGGATTTGCAATTATAGATATGATTCAAGATATTGTGAAAACGAAAACGCTTCTTTTGAAAACCAGTGGAAATATACCTTATTTGCAAAATTCGTGTTGCAATGAGAAAACAGTGTCGAAAATGGCAATCATGTATTTTGCAGAAGAGCAAGGTTCTCCTATTCGACAATATGTTGGTAGTGTTTATGAATTGTCGAAAATGATGTACAAAGTGCATTTGATTCGAGGTGCCGCATTTTTACGAAATACGTTTTCTCATTATCCTCGTCCAATCGTAAATACCGAAATTATGGAAGAAAATCTGTATTCGGCCGTTATTTATTATTGTGGTCTAGACCGCGGTAAAATACCGATTGAATTCCGCGGATTTTTCGATGAAGTGCCGGAAAATTACAAACCAACAATGACACTTGACGAAAAAATCAAAATTATTAAAACGAAAAAAAGATTCGATTTGAATGATCTCAATCATTTGATGCGGATTGTGAGACAAAGAAACGGCGTTGAATTATTGAATCCAGTGATTCCAAATACAATAAGACGTTTCGAAGATGTGTTGACATTATTCAATCAAGACGATGTAGGTACTTTGGACAAAGAAATTCGTGATTCTCTTCACCAGTTATTGGAACTTTACAATCCGGATAAAATGTATGCCATCGATATGGTACAATTGCCTCAAATAAAGCTATTGTCAAAATTGAAACGCGATTTATTCAATGCAAATAGTCAACTCTATCTCAAAATTATGGCATTTTTGAACAAATCTCGGAAAGTAAATGTTCGAACCAGCAATGAAATATCGCAGTTTTTATTGGATGTTTATAAATGGAATATTGATAAGTCTGACGGAAAGAATTATTATGATGCCAATTTTTATCGTGTTCAACAATATTTCAAAAATGCATTATACGATTTGACGCATTACTTTCCGGGTTTGTTATTGAATAGGGAGGCCGAAAATACGGGGCTCAATTATTATAATAATGGCGGTAATTCTAAAAATGAGCGAATCCACCGATATTGGAATTTATCGTATTATGACGAAAATGATTTGAAAAAAACTGTGCAAAAGTACCAACAGGAATTATATAAGTTCCAGGAAGACCCAGTCATTGTCGAATTGATTCGTACAATTCATCCAGATTTGATTGATTTGAATATGTGGATAAACGAAATGCCAGTTTTCAGTTCATTAATGAAAGACCGTGAATCGTTTTACTTGTTTGATAAATCGTGTGTACATATGATTGATACTTATTTACTATATACTGCAATTTACATGTATATAAAAGCCGCATCAGAACGCGTTATTTTACAAAAAGAGAGGCAAACTAGTAACACGCAACGGCGTGCTGATATTTCCGAACGCGAAGATCCGTTTGTACCCGGAATTTCACAGCAAGAAATGGACGAGGAATTATTGGACGATTATGGAGAACTAGAAGAAATCGAAATGATGGCGGATGAAGGCGAGCAATCCTCATTGGATGAACGCGTGGCCGATTTTTTGATGATTTTTATAAATATGTATAAAGACAACAAGAAAAACACGGATTATACATATGAAGAAATTGAGCGTAATATGAACAATGAAAGGACAAAGGAGAAAGAGCGTATTATGAAGAGATTTACATTGGACGAAAAAGGAAACGATAAAAAAGAGGACGAACGTAAAATCGAATATGCGAAAAAGAAATTGGGATTGGGAATATGGAATGTTGGAAAACAAAAGACTATGTTTCAATACGATAAATCAACGAGTAATAGAGAACGTATGGAAATGTTGCAACAACAAGTGGAATTAGCGATTGAAGATGTGGAGCCGGAAAATGAAGTAGTAGATGCGGATGCGGATGCGGATGCGGATGCCATTGCGGATGCAGACGAAGGTTTCAACATTAGTAATTACAGACCTGAAAATGACGGTGTATACTATTCGGACGATGAAGAGAACGATTTCAATGAAGATTAATAAATTGGCGGTGGATTAATCGGTTAATTCAATATTGAAAAAAAATATGGATATTATAGACCGACCGATGTTTCCCAAAAAATTCCTCATTCGTAATAAAGTTTTCTTCGCAGTCGCACTTTTTTTAGGCCTTTTCACCATTTTTCATACAGTAAAACCTGCATTTGCGTATGATGACAACGGCACATTTCGTCCGTTTGGCCTCGGATATCGGCACAAAACAGTGATTCCAATTTGGATTGTATCGATACTGTTGGCAATTACATCTTATTTAGCCATATTGGCTTATATAAAATTTGTATGAAATAATTGAATAAATTTCGTTCCACAAGTGCCAACAGAAATCACTATATTCATATAATCAATCAATCAAAATGGATATTGACAGATCGCCAACTATTCCATCTCTTATTGAAAATAATACGCGATTTTATTTGCAACATGTTCTCCAAAAATGTAACCAACACCGTGCATCTATTTATCATTGGAGTCTTAATATCGGTGTTTTCATTATTTTTGCAGTGATTTCAATTACAGTTCTTTATTCGTGTTATAAAAGCAAGAAAACGCCGGAAGAAATCCAGCAAAAAGAATTGGAAGATCAAGCATATGTTCTCTCTAAAATCCGGCATTACAAACAGGAACGGCAACATATTGCCAGTCGTAGTACAATGACTGGTTTACCCGTTACATAATCTTGTTTTGATTATTTTGATATATGTATGACATAATCATCTCATCTCATCGCGTATAATATTGATTCCAAGAATCTACATGAAATATATATTTCCTGTAGGTATGCTCGTAACATTTTTGATATTTATAATATTATTTTTCTTTTATGTGCATATTAATGCGCATTATAAGAAAAACGAAGATTTAGAAATTTATGAAACAGATTACACTACAAATGTGGATCTGCAAGATGTATGTAATTTGAAACAACCAACCCTTTTCGATTTTCGACCTTGTTGCCCCGAACTTTTTGAAAACGCGAATTATAGTTTAGACAAATTGTGTCAAAAATACGACAAATATTTGGTAAAAGTAAAGGACAGCAACGATTATTTTTCGGTTCCAGTCAATGAAATTGTCGATTCGGTTCCCTTGTCATTAGGTAATTATCGTGTGTTGGCACTTACCGATTCTAAATCGAGATATTATACCGATGGCAATGAATTTTTCGTACAAGACTCGGGATTGCATATAGGCATAGTAGATGATTTTTTGAAACCCGTTTTTTCAGTACAAACAGTATATGATATGATAACTGGGTCACCTGGCACATGTATGCCAATGCAATATCATAATCATTTCCGCCGATTTTTGATTGTGACAAGTGGCCGAATTCACGTGAAAATGACGCCGTGGAAAAGCAATAAATATTTGCATCCTGTGACAGATTACGAAAACTATGAATTCAGAACAGCCATGAATGTTTGGTCAAGAGAAAACAATAACGACAAAATTCGTGCAGATTTTGACCGTATCAAATTCACAGATTTCGATGTTCATGCCGGTTATGCGCTTTATATTCCGCCATATTGGTGGTACAGTTTGCAGTTTGCTGAAAATGTGGAATCAGTTATTTTATCGGCCACATATGATTCAACAATTAGTATCATTGCAAATAGCGGTGATTTGGGGAGACATTTCTTGCAATTACAGCGGAATAAAGATATAATTACTCGCACATTAGTAGCAGAACCCAAACCAATTGTTTCCGTAAGTGAAGAAGAACAACAACAAATGCAACAACAACAACAACAAACACAACAAACAAATCCATTGCAAGAAATATATCCTTCTGGAGAACCGCATACTGCGACAGCATTAGAGCTCGCCGAACAGTTGCAGTCACAACCTGTTATACCAATAAGAGAACAACACGAACAAGTTATGCAGCATATTTTAGGATAAATTCCATTTCTTTATTTTTTCTTCGTTTACTATAATACAATGAAAACAAAAGCCATCATTTTCGCATTCGTTCTCTTTTTGATATTAGATGCCGTCTTTATTTATCTGAATTACAATGTTTTCAGTCATCAAATCATTGATGTACAACGCGTTGTAATGACTACCAAACCATTTGGAATTTTAGCAGCATATTCTATAATTTTATTCGCATTTTATTATTTTATTTTGAGAACCAGACGTCCAGTATTCGAAGCCGCACTTTTGGGCGGAATCATCAATGGTGTCTATGAACTGACAAATTATTCTCTCTTGAAAAAATGGCGACTCGCTACAGTGGCACTCGATACATTATGGGGCGCAACTTCTTGGGGAACCGCAACTTATATTACTTACCAGTTATTCTGAATAAAACGTGGGCAGTAACATGGGCAGTCCAAATAAAAATCTAACGAATTACTATATGAATAAACTACAAACGTTTTTAGGCATAATGGTCTTTTACATTCTTTTATCGTACGTTATTTTTCCTCTCGGATTTTACTATTTTATAGAAAAATCACTCAAAAGTGCAGGTAATGGATTCATTGTCGGAAGCATAATTTCAATCGGTTTATGGTTATCGTATGGGAAAAAATTAATAAAATAATAAAAAAAATATATAAAGAGTACCAACAGAATAATATTGGATTACATATGGACCGGACTTAGCTCAGTTGGTAGAGCATTTGACTGTAGCGGTTATAATAGGAATCAAAATGTCGCTGGTTCGATTCCGGCAGTCCGGAAACAAAAATCCCACTATGAAACTAACTCGTAGTTATTTTCATACATTATTTTGAATATTGCAACGTTTACAAGTGCGTATTCATCCAATCCCATATTTCATTTTTGCATACATTTTCAGAGTTGAAATAAAATGTGCCAAAAATGAGGGATTTTGTTACCCAATGCAAATAATCGAGGTTCAAGTTTATTTGTTGGCACTTTTTCAAAAAATACGTTTTATTTTTCTGCAAATATTCTTCGTTAATGGATTGTTTATTCAATATCAAATCATATCCCAAAATCGATTGATACATTTTGCCATAATCGTAATAAATATCACCATTGAGTGTGAGTTCTCCATAGACTTGGCCTTTCATATCGATACACACTAATTCATCATTGGAATAATTCAATAAAATATTGGAGAACCAAAAATCGCCGTGTATAATGGATGCCACTTTCGGATCATAGTATTTTTCCAGGTTCTCTATGACTTCATCAAAAATTTGGCGAGAATTACCAAAAGAATAATCTGTTGTATTGTTTTCAAAACGTTCTTTCAATTTATCGAAATAATTGGATTTTATTTTTGCATCAGAAACTGTAATTTGTGGAAATGGTTCGTTGTGAATTTTATCGAGAAAATCGAAACATTTATCAATAATATTTGTAGTGAGTGTCTGATTTGCATACAAAAAATAAAGAGGTATTCCGTTAATGAAATCCACGTTTATTTCGATTTCATTCGTTTTTTCGTGTTGGTAATAATCGAGTAATTTTGGAAAATATTGCGACAAATTTTGCGGAATATTTTGGTAGAAAAATAATTCACCTCGTATATATTTTTCAGGGCCTATTTTTTTGATGAGGTTCTCTAATTTCTCTATTTTATTGTATTTATTATTTTCGATTTTATTTGGAATGAATTCCTTGTAATGTCCGAAAAACCCGAAAAGTGAAATGTCGTTATAATACGGATTCATTGCACGATCATCAATATATATATCGGCAATCGGTTTTCCGAATATAATTTCGTCATATTCAATATTGAATTTTTCCAAAGTAGAGAACGTAACCATTGCAATATCTTTTACAACTTTGCCAACATTGGATTTATGGGTCTCCATGCGTCGTGCAGTGTAAATGATGATTTCATGACCCTGATTTCTGAAGAAATGCAGTAAATCAATCATTTTTTTTATGGGTTTAACAGTAGAATAATCGCCTGGAGTTTCAGGATAGGTAACCAACGTATTATCTAGGTCAAAACACACGCGCATTTTTTTGTTAGATATAACAGGTGATTGTTCGATTTCTTGGTAAGTACCAAGATGTTTGGTTTCATTAACGAAAATCGGTATTATAGGTTCTCTTTTTTGAATTAATAGTTTGTATAATTGAGAAAAATAAAATTCTTGTTTAGTTTTCATATTGAGTTCAATAAGTTCATTTGCAATTTCAATGAAGGATTGTGTGTGTTTGAATCCATATAATCCACAACAAAAGAAATCTGAAATTTTGACTTTTTCCTCGATGTTATCGATGATATTGTGTTGATTTATTTTAATAAATGAATAATTCGTTTTTTGGTAATCGGTTCCATAACAAATGAAATGCGTTTTGATGTCATCATTCAATAAATCGGGAAAAGTATGAATATTATCATTATCAATAAATACAATAGGTTCTCCATTATTGATTTTTTCTGTTGGCAATTTCTTCATTCCAATCAAAGCAGTTTCAACAGCGCCTCTGGTCAAAAAAGATACGGACGAAAAATAAAATTTACGTAACTTGAATTTATTCAAGACAATTTGCCTGAAATTATATTGATCTAATGCTTCATTGTAAATTATATAAATTTCGTCACTTGGAATAGATTCAATTATATATTCTATCAAATGTTTTCCTTGTACATAATTCAACGGTTTTGGAAGAGAATATTGACACCTTTTTCCAATTCCTCCACATAAAAGAATATATTTCATATAATATATATAAAATATAAAAATAAAAAATTCATCTGTCTAAATGATAGATAACATAAAAATTATTATTATCGTAATAAGAAGGTTCTTCATTATAAGTTGATTGTGCTATCCAATATAATTTACATATATTTTCATTGACATGTTTTGTAACTTGACTGTTTGCACCTTCTAAAGAAAAATGATGGTCATGTAATATTTCAAGTTTATAATCATAAAATAATATACAGAAAAAATTATAAGTGATATCATCAAAAACATTCCAATTTATTCTATTTTCTAATGTTGTATTATCGAAATTAATCCATTCTAAAAAATGTTTTGCATTTTTACAATCAATAACAGGTAAAGTTGACCACCAAGTGTAAATAGTAAAATCGTGTGATAATTCTCTCAATTTTTCATGATAAGATATCTCTGTTAATTTTGTTAAAGAATCTCTTGTTATACCATTTATATAACCATCATTAATTTGTCCACCAATAATTATTTTAGTATCAACTATATGTTTCATCATTTCATAAAAATTATCTGTTTTAATAAATTTAATTTCTGAATCTATACAACTAATATAATCATATTTCTCATATAAAGATTTTACAGCAAACAATTTTTTAATAATAACAAATGAATTTGTTTTTTCTGGTATTGATAAATCAATAAAAGTATCTAATATTAAGAAATTAAAATTATTATTTTTTTGTAATTTTGTTTCAAATAAATCTTTTTCAATTGAATTTGTAAATATAAAATACAAATCAACATCCGTATTTTCTAATTGATTAATAATTGCATATCCATAATGATAATGTTTAGGGTGTAAAGGAATAACAAATGCGCATTTATTTTTTATTGTTTCATATGATTCTTTAGAATAAAATATACAAAATAATAAAATAATTATTGATATTGTTATCAACAATATAATATATTTGTATTTCATATTATAATATGAAATACAAATATATTATTATTTCAGTTTCAATAATTATTATATTGTATTTTTTACTTTATAAAAATGAATTTTTTATTG
>Ga0114968_10001019_pt1 | contig 21380 bp, 17 predicted proteins | sample M_130807_EF_Meta_FD_87020 | JGI IMG/M metagenome (GOLD analysis project Ga0114968, IMG submission 87020) | Freshwater microbial communities from Lake Montjoie, Canada to study carbon cycling - M_130807_EF_MetaG | ecosystem: Environmental > Aquatic > Freshwater > Lake | place: Lake Montjoie... | reverse complement strand
GTTCTTCTTCGGGTTCCTCATATATGTCCAACCCATCCTTATTATAGATTGGTTTTTTGGCAGACATTCTGCCAATAGTGTCAGGATTAATTAATGTATTGGATGATCCAAGGAAGTTACATAAGACCTCTTGATTAAACTTAAGCTCACCTAGAATAGCTCTTTGTTCTGCTGCCCATTTTTCATTTCTACCCGGAATCTCACTATAATGTATAAACATAGGAGTAAACCCGTTGAGGCCTTGTTCTGCCTCATTCCAAAATTTCCAAAAGTGATTATATCCCAACGGAGTAGATGTCAAAAGAATTTTTGTAGTTTCACCCGCAGAAACAACTGGGTAAACAGATGTGAAAAAGTCCTCAGCAACATTGTTTGGAATAATTGCGGCTTCGTCAATGTATAACCAGTTTACAGATTTACCTCGAATACCCGAAGAACTTGTTGCTGCAGTAAATATTCTAGATCCATTCTCAAGTTCGATATCGCCCTTGTTAAATGTCTTAACACCCTGCTGCATCCACATAGGAAGTAATTCGTACATCATTTCATAACGATAAAGAACTTCTCGAGCAGCTGAAGATTTATTTGCGAGAATAGCAACTGTCTTGTTTGGCTGAAAAAGTGTGTACCATAGAATACAAGCAGCAGACGTAATTGTTTTACCCTGCTGTCGACCTTCCATAAGAATAACCTTACGATTATTTAGAATAAGGTCTACTTTTCGTTTTTGGCAATCGTATAGTTTAAAAGGGATTAATCCTTTGTCCAAAGATACAATTTGGCAGTATTGTTCAATAAAATATATAGGATCATTTATGCATTTCATTATTTCCTGCACCTGTTCCGAGGTATAGGAAATTGCGGTTCCAATCTGTTTTAGATTTGGATTGCCATTATATGAAATTCTTTTATTGGTCGATGATGTTGTCATTTTTCTTACCTAATAATTTCATAAGCTCATTTGTAGAGCCAGCAAATACGACGTTATTTTGAGTTCCAATTTGTTTCGGAGTCTCAGTTCCTAAGTCCTTTGCTTGTTTCTGTAAGGCAAGTAAATCCTTAGATACATCTGAAAGTGTTTTTATGAATTGACCTGCAACTTCATAATGCCGCGGAGTTTCAGAATTCTTAGATAATTCTACAAGGGTATCTAAAGTATCTTCACCCTTTAAAATTAGCTTACGAAGAGTTCTTCTAGCTAATTGATAATCTTCTTCTTGATCTATTTCCTTCGTAGCATTTTCAGTTTCCTCAATTGGCAAAGGTAACTTAGTTTCAGGAATCGGTTCTATATCAAATAGATCATTTAATTGTTCTAAATTTTTCATAATTAAAAATCTTCAAAGTTTGAAATATAACCATAATTGTCAGTAACATTTGCTGTAGCAGGATCTGTCTCTATAGTAATTTTTTGTAGCTGAGCTGAAGTAAGATCATTAAACGTATTTGTTAATACTTTCTTAATAACGCCTTGTTTATTAACTGGACCATAAAAATTAAGTTTCAGTAGAAAATCCAATGACCATACGATAGCTCGCCTAGTTATAAAATCACCTTCATATTGATCTTGAAAACTAATACTTTCAAGTATAACAGGAAGATCATTTTGTATATTTAATTCAGGAATAGCTTTAAGTGTTAAATTATAATCAGGATTAAAATATGGTAAAATTTGTTCTATTATCTGCAATCCATCGTCTTGATTCCTAGCATACACATATAATGTTACTTTAAGATTATACGGAGTAGGCGCATATTGTGCACTTGCAGTGACGGCAGAATTTAAATTTCTAGTTTGTTGAATTGGACTAACCTTTCTATTAGGATCGTACATAATAGAAGTTAATTCAAACCCCATGCGAGGCAGTATTACATTAAACTGATTGAAATCTACGTCAGGTTGTTGTTGTATTCTTGCTAAGAACTTTTGCTTAGGTGAATATGATAAAGGCACTCGCTGAGTACCGACGGTATTACCATTTGCATCTTTACGCTCTATAGTAATACTGTTGAATATATTTCCAAAGGCAACAATTGCTTTACGAATTGTGCCCCAGTAAAATCTTTGATCTAACATTTACACGTCCCCAAAAGGATTTTTTTCTGAAAAATCCAAAATAGAATCCACCTCAGCAGTAAATTTCTCATTATCGGATCCTACTGCTGGCAAATCTTCGTGGTATTCTTCCAAAACAATTGGGGTTAACTCATAAGCTTCTGTTAATAGAGTATCTCCATTTTCCAAAAGCACTTCATGATTATCAATCGAAAGATCAAACCCTGCCGCCAATTGATCTATTTCAGCAACACCTGTATTAAATCTTTCGTTTGAATACTGCATTAATTCGCAGTATAAAGTATATACGTAAAGTTTGCCCACCTGATAAAATGGTTGTTGATTTTCAACCTTGCGTATTTCAAAAAATCCCTTATTTAAAGGGAGATAAATTACGTCACCCTCAGAAGGTCTAGATAAAATTGCATTACCGGTGCTACCAACTATAGTATTCCATCTTTTTCTAGCAACAACTAAAGTAACCGAATCTCGAATTTCCAAACCAAATTTACTTAAAATTTCTCTCTCTCCCTGAAACCCCATATTCGTTTCTAAATACATCTCAATCGGATAAGCATGTTTGAATTGATTGGTGGGATCTTCGGTTAAGATCATATCCTCATTGTTCGGAGTACGAGGCATATAATAGACTTCAAAACCATAAATTTTCATTGCCTCTATGATTAAATCCTCATAAAGGTTTTGTTCTGGTCTTGTCCCTATCGAACGACCAGATTGAAAATATTGGTTAACTGTAGGCATTACTCTGTTGACTTTCTATTGACCAGATGTTAGAATTACCATGTACCCTATTAATATTACCCTATCATAAAGTCCACTGGTAGTTCATACATAGATTGCATTTGTGCTTCAATCTTTTGTAGCTCATCAACAGCTTCATCGTATGTTTCTTTTCCGTTAAGTATCACTCCGCCCGGTAATTGTATTCCGCCGAACTTCTTCATATTTTCACCCCATTGACGTTTAATCAATGCTGTTGCATACATCTTAAGAAATCTATCATTATATACATCGGTATATGTTTCTGGATCTAATATTCTAGTTGCCTCAAATATAACGTAATCTCCTGCAGCAACCCCTTCCGCCCAATTCATATCAACATATAAACGGTTAGTATGGCGACTAAATCTTACGGATTTTTGCCCAGATAAAAGTAAACTAATTAGTTCAATGTGTCTCTTAACCTCATAATAATAGATCAGATCAGTCGACATTAAACTATATAAATCATTAATTAATATCTGGTACTGCAAACTAAATAAATTAGTACCCGTTGCTTTGTTAGTAAACGGTAAAATTCCAGTAACACCGATAATATAATCAGGTACCTCTATATATTTATTGTCTAAATTCGTTTGCGTTATTAGATGTTTTAAATATACCTTTTCAATCGCATCATAATGATAGTCTCTGTAAAACTGAAAAGCGTCATCTAAACGGTCTTCAACTTGATCCTCATCCACGTTTATTTCAATTACGGGGAATCCTAATCTTCTTAAGCAATAATCTTTTAATAATTCTCTACTTGTTATATTAGCCATGTGTTACCCCCGGATATACCGTTATTATTCCTTCTATTATTCTAGCTACCTTCGTATTACTCTTAGCCTCTACATCATATACATATCTACCCGCCTTAATATTTGCAGTGATGTTAGCTGATAAACTAATTTGAACATTACCATTTGCTGAATCTACAATAGATGCAGTAATTGTAATTGCATTTGCACTATAATATGATTTTCTCATCTGACTAGTTACGGTGTAATCTGTTAAAGATATACCTGTATTATTAGTATTTAGATACCGCACATAATCGGTGAATGTCGCACCCTGATCTATATCTATATTTTTAGTATTTGCCATTGTTACTCTGTTATTTTAAATGGTTGTAATCCGTTTTTAGTTAGTTCATTATCTATAGCATCATTCAAATCTTCTGGGTTATCAAATTTTCCTGTTAAAGTTAGAATTAATTTTTCTTTTAATCTTTCTATTGTCCCAACCATCTCATACGTTTCTAATACAACTTTTGTGCTGTTATCGTTATAATCTGACGAAATACTAATTATATTAATACTCATTGAAATCTCCCATAATAAATTTTATATGATAAACTTACTGCAGTATCATTTGCAATTAGTGAAGCATTGAAATTTCCTAATCTATCAAATGTATTTCTTACCTTTATCTTTAAAGCACCATCTTCAACAACTGTATCTAAAATACTTGTACCTAATACTATACCGGATATTGATTGATTCACAACTCTAATTAGAGTAGATCCTACGCCACTAATAGTATATCCGCCGGTATCAGCATATCCATTGGTAATTTTATAAAACGGCATTACGAAAAAATCTGTTCTTGTAATTTTTGGATCAGATATGATAGTGTACGAATCTGTTCTATTAATTGTTTGCCCTGTTGGATCAGAACTAAGCAAAGACGGTAAAGATAAAGTACCAGAAGGAGTAAAAAGAATATGTGACATTCTTTTAGTCAAAGAAAATTTAGTATCTCCTAAGGAATTTGTTATAACAAAATTATCTTTTTCTAACAACAACCCCATTATTGTACTCCAAGATAAAGTATATTTGCGGTAACATCTATAGATTCATTTAAATAATATACTGTACTATTATAATCATATGTCAATGCAGTATTCAATCCCGCCAAAGTTTGTTCTCTTGGCCAAATAATTTGATTGGACTCAGGTATAACAGCACCAAGTCTTTCATCATATAATCCGCCAACTAAAGGATCGGTTTTACTAGAAAACTCAATTGTTCTACCTTGAAAATAACCTGTAGTAATATAATGAACTGTTGCAGCATACGTGTCGTAACCATATAACGCTCGTATATCCGAATATTTGTTTAAATATGCAAAAGGATTAAAAGTTATTGTTCCGCCATTTGCTGCATATAATTCTTGTCCTTTTAAATAATCCGCACCTACTGTAGTTATTAAATTAGGATAACTTGCTATATATCTTAGTGCGTCAGCGGCAGGAATATAATAAAAATTAATAGGCAATGTTCCGCTAGTTCCCGCTGGCTCTCCGGGTATACTCGATAAGTAACTGTTAGGGTCTGCAGTAGATGCTACAGAAGTTATTTCTTCTAAACCATTTAACTGATTTAAAAATAAATTCAATGGTGTAGGTATATAAAGATAACTTCCATTAGATTGTATTTCCGCAGTATATAGTAGATTTCTGCTAATTTCTATACCATATCCCAAATTGGTACTTTGTTCTACGTAACTATATTTAGACCCAATCAATTGCCAATTATAATGAACATACGGGGTCATTTTTGTAACAAACCCAGGGAAAGAAAAATCACCTATTTTAAATTCAAAAAATCCTGTTCTAATGGGGGGTTTATCTATTAATAATAAATTCACAAATAAATCAGTATTTAAAGTCCCATCTGCAGAATAATTTTCTATAAAGGGGCCTTTAACTGGTACTGCGGGCGGCAAGGATTCTCTTATAGCAATTTGCGTAAAATTTGAAATAGTATAACCCGCATACGTTTCTCTGTAGACTTGTAGATTTGGGGAGTATAAAGTTTTAGTAAAAGCAAATGTAGATTGTTTGTTATATTGATTTTCTTGTTTATACAAATAACTACGATCGGTGGAAAAAACATTTCCCATCGTAACTAAATTACCGGCGGCATTTAAAAGATATGAAGGCATTACGGCGATTCTGCAGTGTTATTAAAAATTAATAAAGTATATGAACGAGTCAACGTTGTTAATGCTTGTCTTCTAACAAAATAATTTTCTTTAATATAAAAATTTGTAGAATCTGCTATTAATCCAATATGTCTTATAGAATCGTTTCCTATATTTTGAATAATCATATTAGAACCAATAACTTCTCTAGTATCAGAATCTAATAATATTCCTGCGGGCGTATATCCTAACCCGTGACTAGTAATAGTATAAATATTATATCCTTTTTTCGGAAACTCCGTGGGATCCTTACCTTTGGCATTGGTTCCATTTGAATATGGTTCTATATACGGATAAGATTTAATAAAAGTAACCTTGGACACAATATTCAAATAGTCAAATCTTGTATCAAAATAAATTCTATCAATATATACATTGGGTTCTAAAAGAGGAGCAGTATTCCCAACTGCTCCGTCTGGATTGTTGTAAATGGAAACTACTTTAGTTCCCGATACGTTACCTGCCCAAAAAACATTAGTTGGCATTTTGTAATGATTTATTTCTATAAATTACTGAAATCTTTTGTTTATACGAATTCGTTAAAGTTTGTATAGTCGAAAATCTTCCTGCAGCATGATGTAATATTTTATTATTACCTAAATATATCGCACCATGATTGGGCACAGGACTGCCTATTTTCATAACTAATACATCATGTTTTTTAATATCTGTAACTTCTTCGAATCTATGATATTTTGCATTATCCACATATAAATTTTCCCCTTGCGACCACCAATTCCAATTTCTTTGCATATTTGTAGGGAGAAAAATATTAAATTCTCTTTTATAATAATCTCGTATTAAAGTATAGCAATCAAACATTCCATGTAAAAAAGGTCTTCCTTCATACTTGGCATTTTCAAAGTATTCATTAGGTATAAAAACCTCGGATATGTTTTTAGAAGAACCTACAGTAATAAACAATATCTTTGAATTATTTAATTCTGTACGTTCTTCTAATTCTAATTTTGATACACAATCATCTGTTTTTTTAAGAACTATTGCAACAGCCGGTTCTTCTACTTTTTTTATTGCCAGTTTGCCCTCATGTTGCGCTAAATAAATTTTATTTTGGGTTTTTAATAAATTAAAAACCTCATCAGAAACATGATGTCCTAGCATTTTAAAATTCTATTCTTATATATTTACTGTTTAAATCTATTATCATTTTACCATCTATAGAACGCAATGTCCCTGTAGATATAATGCCAACGTTCGTTGAAATTTCTGAAAGATTGTTTGCACTAACTGAAGCTGCACTAAAAATATTCGCAGCTAATTGTGATCTACCAATTGTTCCTAATAATATTTTAGAACCATCTATACTATTCGCTGCAATTTTATCGCCAGTAATAGTTCCATTTTGAATTTTTGATCCTATTATTGCATTAGTTGCTATCTTAGTTGAGTCTATAGATCCTATTAAAATTTCTCTAGAGGAAATAGTATTACTTACTAGATGATATCCTGCAACAACATTAGGGGCAAGTTTAGTAGCAATTACTGCATTTGCTGCAAGTTGTACATTACCTACCTGACCTGCATTTAAAGTTATACTTGTAGTGGTATTAACATTTCCTGGAGTATATAAATCCCAAGAAGTTTTTGTCGTATTTAAAATATAAGTACGAGTGCCTACAATAATTAAAGAACCGGCATCATAATTGGTAACATCTGCAGGTAAGGCTGGTAAAGTAGGCACACGCATAACAGAATTGTTACTAGTATATCTAGAAATATTTTGCCAAGCAGTTCCGCTATAAATGTATAGGTCTGCGTTTGCTCCAGTTTTTCTAAATAAATCTCCTACGTTGCCTGATGCAGCCGGTAAAGAAGCGCCTGTAGAAATACCAGAACCGGAACTAGAACCAACGGTGCCAGTAATATAACTACCTAAATTATTCCATGCTCCACTTATATAAATAAAACTATTACTTCCTACAACTACGGTTCTACCTGTATAATTAGATGGATTTGCTGCCGCAGGCAACACCCCTAAAACTTCCAATCCCTGCGGAGCACTTTGATTAATTACACTAGCTAATGTTCTCCATGCCCCAGAAATAAACAAATAAGGAATCGCATTACCGGTTTCATAAAAAATTGTGCCTTCTGGTACAATTGCCGGTCTAATACTTCCTATGGAAATTGCAGAATCGCCTCTAAATCTAACCCATCTAAAATCCGAACCTGCTAATCTCGCTATGGTTGGATCTGCGAATAAACCAACCCCGTTGCCTGCAGGATAGCCTGAGAATATCCAAACGTCACCGTTATATTGTACTATTCTACCTTGACTGTTACCTAATGTAGGTAAAGATGTGACTACGGGTAATCCATTGACAGTTACATTTGCTTGTACATTAGCTCCAGTATTAACTGTTACTGTAATATTTGCAGCATTAATGCCGCCAGTAAATGTAGTTAATAATGTATTAACATATGATTGAGTTGCAATGTCTGCACCAAACCATCTAAAGGTTCCGTTTTCATTTAGTGATAAAGATTCGACCCCGTTTAAAGTAAAACTAATTCTTCCGGAACCGGCTCTAAACATTCCGGTATCTTTATCGTTAACCCATGCATAACCTGGAACAAAATTGTTATCACTGCCATACGTTAAAAATTGACCGTTATCATATATTGAGTTAAGATTTTGGTTAATCTTAACAAATGCATCCCGTAAAAGGTCTCCGTCCCCGCTATTAGGTGAGGTTCCTACATTTACGTTAGATAAATTTTTATTTGCTGGCATGGTTTTAACTTAAATTTAAGTGAGTTTTAATTTTTTCAAGCTCTTCTTTCAACATATTTATTTCATGTTCCATACTAATAATTTTTGCTGCCTGTTTCTTTTTAGCTTTATAATCAGCAACTGCTGCTAAATTGATATTTAGTATAGCATTAGATTCTATATCTTTAACATAATCGGGATTGTCTTCAATTCGTAAAAATCTGTTATTCATTATAGTACAGATGTTGCGACTAAATTTTTAATCTTAGGAATGTAGACTGGATTACTAGCATAGAATACTATTTTAATTTGATATTGATTAAAATCCTCGTATGCTGCAGTAATAGCAACATTAGCTTGGACATTTGCAACATTCGTATATGATAAAGCTGGCTCTGTTAATTTATAATTTTCTTGGGTAAATACGGTTTCATCTGTACCTGCAAACGATTTTGTTTTAGGCAAAACTAATGGCATTTTAACCCAAGGTCTAGCTGCAATACCTGCAGTAAATGCTTTATCGTTTCTAGATAATACTCGGGCAAAAACTTCAATATCCGTGCCAACTTTTCTATTAACATTAACCTTGACATCTAAACCCGTAGAATCAAATCCTTCTTGTAATGTAACAACTTTACTAATATACCTTGACTTAGCAGTACCATTACTTGCAGCTAATTCTGATGCTGAAATGGCATCGTTATATTCAGTAACATTGTTTCTAAAAATTTGAGATTTAATTAACTGGCGATCCAACATAGGTGCAACATCTGCAGATTTAGTTGTCATAGAAATCTGCAACTTAATATCGCCTTTATCTTTAGCAGATTGTCTGCCTACAATGTCTACAAGATCACCAGGGACAATATTTGTAAATTCAGATTTATCTCTATTCGTATTTTGTGCAGTTGTTTGCATTTTATAAGAAACGTATGCGGTATCACCTAATCCTACTTCTGTACTTAAAAGACGCAATCTATTATAATCAATTATAGCTAAATCGGGAGAAGACATTTCAACAACTGCAGTACCAGTTTTAAATTTGGCTTTTCTTAAATAAAAAGTTATATCTTGAGTTAAATCTGAAAACCATGCACCAGTATTTTGCGCCTTAAATAATTTACCAGGATATACACTTATGCTAGGTTTTACGTCTTTTGGGATTGCACCCGAAAAAGTATTGTCTGCACTAAGGTATTTAAAATTTGTAGCATATTCTGGCACAACTAAAGCGCCAGAATCTGATTGTAAATTTTGAATTAATTTTGAGGTAATTTTTATATCTGATACTACCCCACGCGGATTAGTAACAAACGTTGTTGTAGCGGATGCCTTACCTGAACAAAACAATTCATATTTTGCAGATTTTGTTAAAACTGAAAATGCGTACGTTCCAGGTTTTAGATATATTGGATGTTCAAAAGTAAATTGAGTGGCTTTTGCTCCTTCTGTTGCCGTATATATATTTACGTTTTGCGGTTTTACAAAAACAGTAGTTCCCGAAAAATATTCTGTAGTTGATGGGACAGCACCATCCATTGGACGCAATTCTATACCCACCGGATATACGTCATCCTTTTTAGTAAAAAATAATGCTAATCCCGTACACATTACGCCTAGGGGATTTTTTTGCGCGTCGACTATAAAGGTTTGTGTTAAAGGATCTAATCTTTTTTGCGTTGTATTTTTATCACCCGACGAACCAGAATTATCTGTTCTGAATTTCTCAGTTTGTCTCAAAGATACCGTGCCGCCCTGTTCTGTATCTACAAGACTTAATCCATGATTAAACAAAGTAGATTCTGAAACATAATTGCATTGATCAATACCATCCGAACTATCGCCGAATGTTAAACGTATCTCACCCGCAGCAAATTGATATTTTCCGAAACCGCTAGGAATATACAAATATCCACTTGCAAAACCAAGTTGATCTGTAGTGATAGGATCTGCTAACTTAGCGCCGTCAGTTGTTGGTCCGGTAAAAGGTGTAATATTAATACCATTCACATAAGTATAAATACGAATATTGGGAGGCATATCTGCCACCGAAAACGCCAATACTTCTGAACCCGCAAATACGGGAATATCTGCTCCTTTTGCTGCTAATACTGCACCATCGGTGTTTGTTGCCATTTTAGTGTCCTATTAAAGAATAATCTATAACTTTATAACCATGACTTTCAATTTTTACTGCCTTTGGATAACGTTTTTCTACTTCTTGCGCAATATATCCTAAATGTTGCCCATGCCCGCCCAGATGTTTAAATTTCTTTTTATACTCAAAAGAATACAGATTTAATCCATTTGGTAATTTACCTACCAGCGAAATATTTTTCTTAGTTCTAATATCTGAGATACCAAAAAATTTCAATATCTTTTTACCTACGTTTATCACACCCTTTACAAGTGCTCCGCCGTATTTAACTGCAACATATACCGCAGCAACTGCAACTGCTGCTTGGACGAATGGGCCGGCTGATAATATCCAAGCGTATGCTCCGGTAGCACCTGCACCGCCTACGCCCGCAGTTCCTATTATGTTTGTAGAAATATAACTCATTGCAGAACCCAATATTGGTACGCCTGAGGTCGCAGCTGCAAGAGACGAAGCTGCGGTAGCCAGTTGTCCGTAGGTTGCTAAAAATGCCCCGCTTGCTAAAGAAGAAAATCCCTGAGACAAAAGACTATAACTATACGTAGCAGTTTGTGTTCCAGTAATAAATCCACTGGCAGCAGAAGTAACTAATTCGAATCCTGCAGTTAATTGTGTCCATGCAGTCGCACCAAACAAGGAAGAACCAATTGTATTTCCAAATGTTTCCCCAGGAATAAGATCAGTTACTCCACCTATAAGCTTATCATATATCCAAGAAAATCCAGCTTTAACTGCTCGGTATGGCCCAAAATTTGACATAAAGGCATCTACCACTATAAATGCTTGTTTAATTGGTAATGCTAATGCTTGTACTTGCCCCCACGCGACAGCTAAAGTTGATTCTGCTTGATATGCTAAAACAGTACCATACCCTCCATTCACAAAACCAAAAGCTTGACCTGCTTGTATTATTGAATAAGTTTTAAACGCAACATATCCTGCAACCATTAATCCGCCTGCCAATAATGGATTAATGCTGAAAGAATTTTTCTTAGAAAGATTTGCTCTTCCTTTACCATCATTAATTCCTGCAGGATTTACTATTAATGTGCTGTCTGCGCTTAAATTATTTACATATAATTCTTCTTCATATTCCATGGTAATAATATCTTGCCACGCAAAAATTCCAGTGGGTGCGGTTTCAGGTAAAAGCAAATCTACATTCCAGCAACCAAAACTAGGAAAACATTCTCCAGAATCTACATCAATTGATACAGAAAAATACGGGGAAGTTAAATCTGCAGTTTCGAAATCGTCAAAATTTTCTACTAAAATACCAGATTTTAATAATGATTCACCGTCATCTCCGGTTATTATTCCTTTTAAATTTGATATTTCTACTGAATGTAGTTTTACAGATTTATCTAATTGTATAGTTAAATTTTCTATTTTAGCAATGTCTCGCATTGTAAATCGTTTACTGTCATCGTAAACAATTTTAACGTCCATCGCATCAACAGAAAATGGAGGAATATCTAAAGTCGCAATACTTAATTTTGTTATGTCTGAACTATCTATAGTGGTAATAGAATTAAGTGCTTCTTTACCTTGCTCTATATAGAATTTATCGTAAGGAGAATTAAAATTTTGTAAATCATTTGTCACATAAATTCTATCTTTTCTTCCAAGATAATATGTTATATCTGCTTCAGTTGTAATAGCAGAATTTGGTATAATTGCAGGATCATAGTCTTGATAAATTAAATCATCGACTCTGCGTGGTCTAAAATCTAAACAATCTCTTAATACATATTCTTGAGCATCTATGACGGATCTATATGTAGGCAATCTCGCATATTCTGTAGCAGGATATGAATTTACAGTAATAGGTCCTTCACCAGTATGCGTGTAATAACTAAAAGTAACTAATACGTTACCTGGACCAGCACCGGCTCCAATATATTTAATTGTACCATGATCGTAAAAATGATCTCGTTGTCCATTATCTAATAAAAAGACAGATTCTCTTAACCTATCCAATTCTATCCATGCATTTGAATAAAACGGAGAAACATCTGTTGTGGGTAATTCGGCATAATACGCGGCACCCGCAAAGGTAACAATGCTGTCATAATCATACGTTGTTCCACTAGTCCAATTACCTAAATATTTGTTTACGTTCGAAAGAAGATATATAGATGAGAAATTTTGAACATCTGCTTTACCTAACGAATATGCCAAATCTCCAGTTTTTACATCTATAAGTTTTACTGCATTAGTAACTAATGTTTTTTGCCTAGGAGTAATACCATCGGTTTCTACAACAAAAAGAATATCTGCAATGCCCGTAAATGTAGGATCACCCGTATCTATAATTACAGTGGTTGCATCATTGGAAACGGTTACTGTTCCTGCTTCAAAATTCCATGTTCCTAATGGAACACTTGCTGTTGCACTGCTTTTCACCAATACTATAAAGTTTGCTCTAGCAGTACTAGAAGGAATTAACCCATCTCCTATTGCAAAAGTTTCAGTTCCAGATAATACCTTAGTAAATTTTCCGCCTGAAAAAATTGCATTGGTTACAGATTTAGTGTAACTTGTTTGAATACGATCAATAGTTTTTACATAAGATTTTGATGTGGGTATTACTAAACTATCTGTTGATTTATTATTATCAAAAATAATAGCTTCGCCACTAACAGAATTAATACCTGTGGTTGAAATATTGGCATAAAAAGTAGGTGAAGCATAGGTACCTGCTGAACCATATGCAGTTAATTGATTTGCAACTCCTACTATACTTCTAATTTTTTTAACATTGATTAATCCATCATAAAACGGACTACCATTAATAACTTCTAAGAAAACTTTATTATTACTTCTTACTCTAGAATAATCGGGATCATTAATATTAGTAAAAGATAAAGCAAATTCTTGTTTTAACTTAGCAATATCTCTACCCAATGCAACCCATCTTGAGTACCAATATGCCACTCCTCCAGTGTCGGGTTCTCTTAATAGACCATAATACGGTGTTTTTGCTACACCATAGTTACCTAAGATGTTACCCGTCGTATATAAAACATTAGCAATATATTGTCCGTCTTCCGACCCAATCTTATATTTTGTTGACCAAGCTGACCATGTTGCCGGTACTTCTCTTACTGGCGAATAATAGTGATAAAATAATTTATACTGCGGAGAAAATTCTGTACCATTATAATTGTCGTATTCTAAATTCTTAAATGCAATTGTACCAACTAAACTATTAGCATTTGTTGGATTAGTTGTATTATGTAATTCAAAAAACATTGTTTTTGCTTCTAAGTCCGACGGATTAGGGAGCGAATACCTAACATTTGAAACTTTAAAATAATTACCATACGTGGTATTTAAATTAAAATTAGTTTTTGTTTCTGTGGTTGTCGGTTTAGGTATTGTTATTCGAGTCGAATCTACCATCGTAACTGGATATCCACCCACATAAGCTTTACCTGAAGAAATGGTAAAATTTAAATTTGCAGAATTTTCTAAACCATTCTCTGGCGTTATACCAAATTGATTAACAGTATAACTACCAGATTCATCGTATGTTCTTTCAGCTAATTTTTTCTCCAATTCTGCATCGCTTGCAACCTCACCTAAATAATTAATTTCGCCTTTATCGAAACTTATTAAAGGGATTAATAAGTTTGGTTCTATAACTGTTCTACCATTTTCAAAAACATCTAACGCTGATATGTTTAAATCTACTTTTAATCTGTCGGCGCCTGTTGCAAAATAATTTGAACTTTCGAGAGCAGGATCAAGTAAAGTAGGATCATCATCGCTTGTAATGATTTGTTGATCTACTATAAATGCAATTAATTTTGATGGAAATATTGTTCTTTTATCTGGAACAACACTTTGTTGAGCATTAGTTACAAAATAACCATCTTTGTAATAGGTTGCGTTATCTTGCGTAACAATAGAAGTGGGAGAGGTTGCCTTAATAACATACGAAATTAATTCGCTTCCTAAGTTTATTCCAGGAGCTTCGTTAACTTCTAATTGTGTAGTACTTACAACTTGAGTAATGTATAACTTTTTAGTTAGTGCAGGGTGTACTAACAAATCCCCAACTGTTAAACTAGTATTTGGATTTGTTAGTACAATAGTTTTAGCAAAAGTACTTAAAGTAGATGCTGCATTTTTAGTAACATCATTCGCAGTTAACGCAGTATATTGAGGAGAAGTTAAGTTTAATGCGTCAATGTAATTTGTGTAAAAACTTAATTCTGTATTTTGATCAAACATTCCGTCATTTGTAGAATTAAATCTTTTTAACGACATGACGAAAGAAGGAGGATCGCCTACTACAGGATCATCTGCTTGATACACAAATTCTACATAACCTATTACTGTAGATCCATTTGCAACTACATATGTATTTAGAAAATTATTCACATTTATTGTTTCATTTCTAGCATTTGTAGTTTTTAATCTAACAGTTCTAGCACTTAGGTTAACAATTGGTTTTGGGCCGTTAATCTTAGCAGCATCTTTAAAGAAAAATCCGCTTACAGATGTAACTTGATTCTGTAATATAGATTGTATCTGAGTAAGTTCTCTTGACTGAACTGCTACTCCTGGTTTGAATAAAACTTTGACATAATTATTGTTTTTGTCAAAATCATCAAAGTATGGAGAAACTGTTGTATCCACTGCCATGTTTTTTTCCTTAGAATTCTAATACAAGATGTAAATTGTCTGATTGGTCCGGCGATTTTGTTATAGGATATCGATTCTCAATATATAGTATTTCACCTGTGTCATGTATTACCTCAGGAGAAACTGTACCAACAACTAGAGCTATTGCTCCAGAAGATTTTCCTGAAACAGATTCGCCTACTGTAAAGGAATTATAATTGCCTGTTAAACCATTAACTTGAATATACTTAATGTAACCATTGCCTGTTGTCGTATTAGCCGCAACTGTTATATTAGCTGTTACTACGTAGGCATTTGCCTTTGAAGACAATCCTTCAATAAATTCATTATTATTAAATGTGCCATTCACGTTAGCAAGTGTTAAAGAAACTAATCCAGATAACGTAGAAACGTTTGCTACAGTATTATATACATTTTTTGGATTTCTTAATAGTCCTAATTTTCTATAAGTAAACCCCGCAGGAAAATCCCCAAACCCCTCATTATAATCTGTTCTTGATTGTAGCATTATATAATGTGCACCTAATTCACTAATAGGGTCTGAGCCATGTCCGCCAATTGGACTTAGTATTGGGCGAATATTTGCACCTCGTCCTTGACTCCCCGAATCTACAACATATGCATTTGCAAAACGATACCCGTCGCCATTGTTAGTATAAATGAAATCATATATGACTCCTAAACTTTGTCTAGTACCAATACTTGCATTTGCTCCGTCGCCTTCAACAACTACTCTCGCTCTAACGGAATAGTCTAACCCGCTATTTAAAATTTTAATATGTTCAATTGCACCATCTTTGGCGACGCTTGCAACATCCTCGTTTTTTCTAACGGGCATCCAGGTATCAGTTAAAAAATTTAACCTATCTGCATTGGAAATACTGTAAAGGAATTTCCATTTATATCCATCCGCCGTACTAAATATATTTAAATTTTTTCCAATAGGTTCATTGTTGGAAATTTTTCGATTGTTATTATCTATGCATTTATATACGTTATATTCGCTGTTAATAACATAAAAATTCTTACCAAGTAAATTAGGATCTTCGTTATCATATTCATCATAAATCGTATTAGATGCCCAAGTTATTCTTGGAACTACGTGCACCATATTTGTAAAGCTTATCTTTTTTAACCCTATTATTTCTTGCCAAAGTTTTGAATATGATTGCTGATTATCTACAGGATTGGGTGGTATCTCAGAATCAGATGACCAAACGCTAGGTTTAGCCAAAAACATATACAACGAATTACCACTAGAAACATTAAACTGTTCTATGAAATTCTTTGCATTGCTAAGCTTAAATTGTTTAGTAACTAGGTTCGGCATCTATTATTTATTAAAGGTTAATTGATAATGATATTGAATCCGCTGTTAATGTGCGAGTTCCGTCTAATAACGTATTGCTTGCATATACCCCAGGTTCGTCCGCAGTTAAAATATCCACGATATTAATAGATGATTCTTCTGTAGGTTTTACAGCTAAAGATAACACTTCTCCTAATGCTGTATCATTATTTATTTCACTAAAAGCAGTTAATCCTGCAGGATGTAGTAGCGTTTTGATAGAATTTCTCCAGTTTTCTATGGAGATTTTGGATCTAATCACATAGGAAAACGGATGATATAATGCTAAAGACTCTGAAGTTGCGTATGGAGCTTTTCCTTGCAGTACCATATTCTCAGACAATAGCCCCGTAGTACCTTCCCAAAAACTAAGGCTTCTAGTAACACTTCCTAAATTTGCCGTTAATACTGCAGGATCTAAAAATTTAACATTGATATTACCAGTGTAGGTATTATCTGTAGTTATTAAAGTATTCCCTGAATCTAAAATACTAATGTATTGCGTACTAGATATTGTACCAGGTACACCTACATAAAAAATTTCAGTATTTTCAAATATAAAATCATCCCGTACTCGTAATGTAATATTTGCAACATTTGCCGATAGCGGAGGAAAAAATCCAGTTAAATTGCTTACATCTTCAAAATCTGAATCTGTTATCTCTCCTCGTTTAAATGCATATATTCTCCACGGAACTATTGTCCCATCTGGTATATTCGAGGTAGTTAAAAATATAGTTACATTACTACCTTCAACAACCGTATTTTTATTTGCTGCAAGATAATAAATTGGTTCATTATTAATTGAACTATCAATAACTGATACTGTACCTGATACCTGTAAACTGTATGGAAAATCTGGATAAAGTATTAAAACGACACTTTCTGTACCTTCGGTTACATAGTCTGTAAGTAAAGGTAAGGATACCGTTGCTGAAGTTTCATTAATAACATTTGTAGAATTTAATGTTATTATTCCGCTAATTAAACTAGGATTAGATAAATCCGCACCAGTAATACCAAATATAGAATATGCAACTGCGGTACCAGGATCAACATTTGTTGCTCTAATACTAAAGTTAGCAGTTTGCCCTTCTAGTATAACTAAAGGATTCGCGGTTACGTATATGTCTGCAATTACGTTCGAAGCTGTTTTAGATGTGTCATTTATTATTATGTCAATTGATTCATTAAATCCTGTATTGGTTAACATTAAAGTTACAGTTTCAGGAAATTCTGTTTTAAAATCTGCCTTCGGATTTAATGTTATTGTTGCCTGATTGCTATTAATAACAAAGTTGCCTGTAAGTAATGGCGAACCTACAAAATCTGCAGAATTAATTCCTGTACCTGAAATACTATATGGTACAAGGGTCCCATTGGATAACCCTGTAGTATATACTGTTATACTTACAGTGGAATCTTCATTTACAGAAGCAGAAGATGATGTTAACGTATATGCCATTTAAAATCCTGGATATTTAAATCTAATTTGCTGTACATTTGGTATAGATAAAACCCTCGCAGTATGTAAAGTATTATCTATTGGGCTGTATATATTCCCCGAATAATACACCTCTATATTTTTTCCTCGTACCAGACCATGTTGTTTTGGAAAAGTAACCGTAACTGAACCTCGAAATATTGAATAAGTACCATCTAAAGATTCTGTTGGTAATCCGGGATCAACTATAGTGTTTGCACTATAATTAACACCTGCCTCAATAATATTAAATCCTGTTATAGTTCCAAATCTATTTACGCTATTGACTTTAACTTTAGCTTGTATTCCAGATTCATCTAAGATAGAAATAGGGTGACCTTTAATATACCCCAGTCCCCCATCTATGATATCTATATTGGAAATAACAGAATATACATGTGCAGTTAATGGAGATATTGAAAAATTATTCCCGCTAAGTAATACTGTTTTAGTTGCTTCAACATCTTCATCTTTTGAAAAAGTTCCTTTTAGACTTGTGGTATCTAAAATTAATTCATATATGTCATTGCCTTCAAGTGAAATTTTAATAACTTTATTTACTATAGCTTTAGCGCCTGTCGTTTTGCCTATAACTTCCGTGTTCTCAAAATCAAACATATTTTGTCGATAGTTTGTTTGTTTAATTCTTAGTGCATATCTTGTTGTCCATTTGCCTGTAGATGCTTTAAGTACAACTTCATATGGATAGAAAAAGCTAATTGTTTCTTTATATAAAAGATTGAACATCATCTTATATGCAGGCTCCGACCCTTTTCTGCTATAGATTTCTCTTATTTTTTTAATAAAATTTACGTTATCTGCAATATTTGATTGAGTAAAATCACTTGCATAATTTTGTATAAATCTTGTAACTAAGTTTTCGGTAGTTTGATCTATATCTGCATACTTAGTAATATCTTGTAGCACTTCCTGTGCGCTATTATTTTGTTCTAAGAATTCGTAATATGCCTTTAAAAATTGTACGAACCCTTGATAATCTGTTGCAACAAATTCCGGTAATTGCTCTTCAATTAAAACCGACAATCGATTTTGAATTCGTTTAAAAGGATTTTCCGCACCGTCTTTTTCATATAATGTATAAATTAAAGGATCCTTCGCCTCACCTAAATTAGTAAAACTAATTGGAATATAAAATTCTCCTTGTCTACCGTAGAAGGTTAAAACTTGATATATTCCCTTGCCGCCTCTATCTATATCTGATTGAATTGCTTCTGCTCGATTTGTGTATAAGGGATAAAACCAACCAGTCCGATATCCACCAAAAGAATCTGGTTTAGACGTACCATTTATTTTCAATGGTCCTAAATATTCAGTTGTTTCGTAAATATTTTGAGTCATATTAAATTAAAGTTACGTTTACCGATAAACCTGCAAATTGTTTAATTTCCGTATTTAAATTAGAATCATCTGTTACTAAAATTAATCCTCTAGTTGTTTGAATATCTAATTCATCAATCTTTGCGTATATTTTTATATCTGTAGAATTATCAAAATATCCTGCTATAATAAAAGCTGGGATAGAAATAGTACCATTCGTATAATCTACAGTTGCCACATTAGAAGCAACTAATGCATCAGTGTATAAATTGTATAAATTTATAACCCCTGAGGATGTAGTAGTTAAAACATCTTTCATATAAACTGCTACTACTTTATTATCTGTAGTAGTATAATAAAATCCTGTTGATTGTATTGTGCCAGAATTTAATTTATTTGCATATTTAATTAATGATGTTCCGGTATAATCTCTAGCCGTATTTGCGCCAGGTGCAATTCTTTTATGTATTCTAAATGAGGTTACGTTACCAATAATCGAAGAATCAATTGAATCTATATTTTTAGATAATTTAGAATATATAAAACTCTTATCAAATTTTTGTAGGTCTGATGTAAAATAATCCTGTACTGCAGCTTTAACCAATACTTCTATTTGTGCTGCGGTATATCTAGAATTCTTAGAATCAAATTTTATTCTGTTGTCTAAAGAGATATACAAATAATTAGGATCCACAAATTCTGGAATTATTGTCATCATTTTTTTATCTGCTAGAATTTCTTGTAGAATTCTAGTTTTTAATTCTGTGTTAATAGTAAAACCTAAATATGGTTTTAATGATATAAGAACTTTTCCATAGATTGGCGGATCATTATCTTCTCCTCCCCAAACAGATACTGATTCTACCAAAGGATAATTTGCTTCTATAATAGATTTATAATCATTCGCAGTTACTGCTCTATTAAAAGATGAAAGAAATCTAGGAGCCTTAAATTTTATTTCTTCAATTGTATCGGGCTCATCTCCGCCTGTTGAATTTTGTGTTGCAATAATAGTGGAAGGTAGTGTTACTCCTCCAATTGGAACTACTAAAGTAAATTCCTGTTGTGAAGTTTCAGATACATTACAAAGAGAACCATTGCTAACTAAATACTCTACCTTAACCAAGTTACCAGATGTTAATTTTTTACCAAGTATACCATCACCAAAATACAAATCCCAGCTTCCTTTTGTATTTTCTTCTAAGAAATAAACATTAGACTCACCGGTTATAGCATCTAAATTGCCTGCTAACGTAAATGTAGTTTGTCCAACGTCGGAATATGAATTTTGTACAATTACTCTAATTGATGTAGTATCAACATTTCTATTTGGTATAGAGTATTTTTCTGAAGGTCCGCCCAAATCTACTCTATAAGTATATGTTAGAGGTTGACCCTCTACAATTGTTACGTCAGTAAATGCATATATACCATTTACCGGAAGTATTGTTACTGAATCTAAATTAGAAAAGGTATAAAGAACACCGTCTATAGTTGAGGTAAATGCAGAATATCTAGGCAATGTTAAAGAGGACGGCGTATTTACTGGGTCAGATACTATAAAAGAAACCTTTGCCCTTGCACTTCTATATGAAAGAGGAGAGTAACCTAAATGCTTAGCAATTGAAACTGCAGATTCTCTTTTTACGGCAGAATCTAAAAACATTTCATTTGCTACCATATTTGCTAAATACGCATTATAGTGAGTATTATACGATAAAAGATCAATTAATATTGATAAGCTAGATGCTTCGAAATCATAATCCTTAAAAACAAGATTGTTATCTTTATCCCGATAATTAGTTAAGAATTGTTTTAAATTGACTTTTATCTGATCAAAAT
>Ga0114968_10001018_pt1 | contig 21395 bp, 20 predicted proteins | sample M_130807_EF_Meta_FD_87020 | JGI IMG/M metagenome (GOLD analysis project Ga0114968, IMG submission 87020) | Freshwater microbial communities from Lake Montjoie, Canada to study carbon cycling - M_130807_EF_MetaG | ecosystem: Environmental > Aquatic > Freshwater > Lake | place: Lake Montjoie... | reverse complement strand
GGAATCATCAGAAAATTATTAGGCATGCCCCCGAAACCTCAAGCCGCAGCTAAGCACTGAGCGCGAGACAAAAAATGACAACAGAGATCTTATTAAAAGTCGAAAACCTCACTCGTCGTTTTGGTGGCTTAACCGCTGTCTCAAATTTAAGTTTTGACGTGCAAAAAGGCGAAATCCTTGGCTTGATCGGACCCAACGGTGCGGGCAAAAGCACGACCTTTAATTGCGTGAGTGGTTTTTACCCTGCGTCTGAGGGGCGCATCGAGTTTTTAGGCGAAAACATTTCAAAAATGAACACTGCGCAAGTCTGCCACAAAGGTCTGGTGCGCACCTTTCAACACGAGAGCCTACTGACGGATATGACGGTCTATGACAATATTCTGATCGCGACCTTCAGCACGATTAGTGTGAAGAGCGAGCGCGTCCGTCGCGTTCACGAAACCGCCGAGATATTAAATCTGTCTGATCATCTTCAAGAAATCGCTGGCAATTTACCGCATGGTTTACAGCGCAAGGTCAGTATCGCCATCGCTTTTGCGACACGCCCAAAATTACTCTGCTTAGACGAACCTCTGACGGGTTTAAATCAGACTGAGGTAGGTGGTGCACTTGCAATATTTAGACGCATTCGCGATGAATTTCAGCTTTCGATTTTGTTGGTTGAACACAATATGAAAGCGGTCATGGAGATCTGCGATCGCATTGTGGTGCTTGACCATGGCGTTTTCTTAGCCACCGGTTCACCTTTAGAAATCAAGCAAAATCCCGCGGTCATTTCTGCGTACTTGGGTAAACGCGCATGACAACCGACTACGCACTCAAGGTCACTGATCTCGTTGTGAACTACGGGATTGTGCCTGCCGTCAAGGGCATCAGTTTTTCAGTCGCTCGTGGAAAAATCACGACGATCATTGGCTCGAACGGCTCGGGCAAATCTACGACGATGAAAGCACTGACTGGTTTACTCCCATCACAAAGCGGAGTCATCGAGCTTTTTGGGAAAAATATTAGTCGCACAGAGACTGATGTCTTGGTCAAGCAGGGACTGGTATTAGTGCCCGAAGGGCGACGTCTCTTTAAAAGCATGACCGTCGCAGAGAACTTACAGATGGGTGCTTTTCAGCGCTCAGACAAAGTGGCCATCGCCCGCGATTTTGAACAGGCGTTGGAATATTTTCCTGCCTTACGAGAAAAACTAAACGTGCGCGCTGCCAGCCTGAGCGGTGGGCAGCAGCAAATGGTCGCGGTCGCGCGAGCACTCATGGCAGGGCCAAAGTTGCTTCTGCTTGATGAGCCAACTATTGGTCTGGCGCCAGCGATTGTCGACACGATCGCCGAGATCATTCAATCGATTGCGAAAGCTGGTGTCGATATTTTATTAGTTGAACAAAATGCCGAAATTGCGCTAGAGATTTCGCATTACGCGTACATCCTCGAACGCGGAGAAGTTTCTATGCATGGGTTAGCAGCGGATCTTGCCAATAGCGCAGAGATTCAACGCGCCTACTTGGGCATTTAATTTTTTATAGGAATTTCATGGGACGACTCGCTGGCAAGGTAGCACTCATCACTGGCGCAGGTGCGGGCATCGGTCGCGAAACCGCCTTGTTGTTTTCACAAGAAGGCGCAAAAGTTGCGTTCATCGATAAAAACCCTGCCGGCGGCGCTGAGACCGCAAAACTTCTTAAAGCGCAGGGCGGCGAGTGCTTGTTTATAGAAGCAGACGTCACGCAGTCAGAGCAAGTCGAGAGCGCCGTCAAACGGTGCGTAGACACCTTTGGCAAATTAAATATCCTACACAACAATGCCGGTGGTTCAACCGTACAAGATGGCGCAGTCACCGAGGGTGCAACCGAAGAATTTTGGCGAAAAATGCAACTCGATCTTTTCGGCACGTGGCTCGGTTGTCAGCACGGCATTCCGGCGATTATTGCAAGCGGCGGTGGTGCGGTGATCAATATGACCTCCGTTGTAGCGTTGATTGGTACGCACAGAAAAGATGCATACACAGCCGCAAAAGGAGCCATCAGCGCACTCACCCGGTCAATGGCTGTCGAATACGCCGCTCAAAAAGTTCGTATCAATGCCATTGCACCTGGCGCCACAGGAACAGATCGAGTTTTAACCTTACTGAAAGATGATGGTGTCACCTCAAAGTTTTTATCAGGACAAATGTTTGGTGTCGTTCCACCAAAAGATGTTGCTTATGCCGCGTTATACCTCGCCTCGGACGAGTCTTTGTCAACCACAGGACACATTCTGACAGTTGATGGTGGACTCACGATCAATTGAGACACTCAGACGACATGACAAGCAATGAACCAGCAGCCTGGCAGCCGCGTGCAGAAGACCTGACGGATTCAAACATTGCGCGTTTAATGCAGCGTTTGGGCTTTACCGATTACGAAGCCTTTTACCGCTTTTCAATTGAGCAGCCTGCGCAGTACTGGAAAGAGGTCAACGCGTTCTGCGGCATCGTCTGGTCGAAAGACTATACCCAGTACATTGACACTTCAAAGGGTCTGGAGTTTCCTCGTTGGTTTGCGGGCGGTGAACTCAATTGGGTGGATACCGTCTTGCGCTGGTCTGATCACCCGGCAACGGCACAGCAACCTGCATTAATCGCCGAACGTGAGCAAGTATCAGCTGAAACCGTTAGCTTCGCAGAGCTCAAGATACGTGTTCAAAATTTTGCTGCGGGCATGGCTTCGCTAGGTGTCAAGCGCGGCGATCGTGTGGGTCTATTGCTTGAAAATGGCATCGAAGCCAACGTGACGCTTCTTGGTCTATCGTATCTCGGGGCAATTGTTGTGCCCTTGTTTAGCGGCTTTGGTGTCGATGCCATTGTGGCACGCCTTTCATCATGCACGGCGCGTATGCTGGTTGCTTCAACAGGCTTCAGCCGTCGTGGAAATTTTGTTGACGCACGAGCCGTTATCGAAGCAGCGTGCAAACAGTTGCCTACGATTGAAACAATCATCTGGAAGCATTCTCCCGAGGGCCCACCCTTAAACGTCGGTGATATCAGCTGGGCGCACGTTGCAAACAGCACCTGTGGTCAACATACTCCCTCGGCGCGCATGTCGCCGGATGACCCCTTTATGGTGATCTACACCTCGGGCACCACTGGCAAACCCAAAGGTCCGGTTCATACGCATGGCGGTTTTCCCTTAAAAATGGCACACGACTCACTGGTGCACTTCGACATCCGACAGGGAGACGTCGTGTGCTGGCCAGCAGACATGGGTTGGATTGCAGGTCCGCTAGTGTCAACGATGGCGCTTTTGAATGGTGCGACCTTAGTGACTTATGACGGTGCACCAGACTTTCCTGACTGGACACGCATGGGCACACTCATCGAGCGCTATGGTGTGACAGTGTATGGCGCTTCACCCACCTTAATTCGCGGCTATGCGAGTCACGCAGAGATCGCACTTCAACCCGACCTGTCGTCAATACGCCTATTAATCACAGCCGGCGAACCCATTGACCCAGTACACTTCAAATGGTTCGAAACACATTTCGGTCACGGCACTTGCCCCATCATTAACGTCACTGGTGGCACCGAAGCAAGTTGCGCACTACTGTCGAGCGTGGTGATCAAGCCAATTGCCGCTGCATCCTTCAACACCGCAAGCCCAGGGGTCTGGACGGATGTAGTCGACTCCGCAGGAGACTCAGTGCGCGACGCGATCGGCGAGTTGTCGATCCGCGCACCCTTTGTAGGTATGACGCAATCGTTTTGGATGGATGATGAGCGTTACCTAGACTCTTACTGGCGGACGATTCCTGGCCAATGGATTCATGGCGACTTAGCCCTGCACGATGACAAGGGTTACTTTTATATTTTAGGTCGATCAGATGACACGCTAAAAATTGCAGGCAAGCGACTGGGCCCGGCAGAGGTCGAAGAGATTTTGCTTGCACTCAAAGAGGTGAGTGAGGCGGCTGCGATCGGTGTGTCTGACCCAAGTAAGGGTCAAAAATTGGTTGTTTTTGTGATTGCGTCTTCTGACTACAAAGGCGTACCCGCCGCGCTTGAGGCGATGATCAAAGATCATGTCGCGGATCGGATGGGCAAACCCTTTCGACCAAGTCAGGTCTATGTCATGAAAGATTTACCTAAAACGCGCAGTCAAAAAGTCATGCGTCGCTTAATTCGAAATATTTTTATGCAAGAGACACTGGGCGATCTCTCGGCGCTCAATAACCCCAGCGCCATGGAAGAACTCCAACAGGTTCTAAAAAACTCAGTGCCCTGATACATCTTAGGAGTCTACGGCATGGAACTCAACCTAACAGGAAAAAAAGTCTTGGTGACGGGCGCTTCGCAAGGCATCGGTCAGGCACTTGCTGAATCCTTCGCGCGCGAGGGCTGTCACCTCACTGTTGTGGCTCGCTCAGAAGATCGACTGACCACACTCGCAAGCGACCTACTGATTCGCTTTGGTGTGCCCACCAAAGTCATCGCGCTAGACATGACTGAGCCTGGCGCGATTGAACGCATCGTTCAAGAAGCGGCAGACATTGACATCTTGGTCAATAACGCAGGCACGATTCCTGGAGGTAATTTGTGGGATGTGGATGCGACGCAATGGCGTGCCGGCTGGGAGCTCAAAGTGCTGGGCTACATTGATATGACTCGCGCGTTTTATCCGCTTTTTAAAGCGCGTGGCCACGGTGTCATCATCAACAACATCGGCATCGGTGGTGAAAATTTTGACTTTGACTACGTCGCAGGCACCACAGGTAATGCCGCGTTGATGGCCTTCACGCGCGCGATTGGTGGTAGGAGTCTGCGCGACGGCATCCGTGTGCTAGGGGTTAACCCAGGAGCCGTCTCAACGCCACGTATCGAAAAGGTTTTGCGGCGGCGCGCAGAGGCAGAGCTTGGCGACGCGAACCGCGCAATCGAGTTGCTCGCTAAATTACCTTTGGGACGGGCTGCAACCCCTGAAGAAATCGCAGATCTTTGTGTGTATCTGGCCTCAGAGAAGTCCGCTTACACGTCTGGCTCTATTTTTACGGTTGACGGCGGTATCACCTCGGCCCGCTCTATCGTTTAAGTGCGCCCATATAGCGACTGGAGTATGATCGCGCGCAGCGTAGCGTTTTCAAACCCGCGACGCGTACCAAGGCAGGCTTAAGGGCTAACCATAGCTCGCACCCAGGCAGGATCAAGGGCTAGCGAGAGCTCGCACCGAAGCAGGCTCAAGTGCTAGCCAGTGCACCCTCTTCAGTTTTCTTCCTTTGGATGAAGTCATAAAAAATGAACTGCTTGACCCTTGCTTTTAAAACGACTTCGTCCTTGCTGTGCCTTTGCACCTTAATGAGTTTTTCTGTCGCACAGGCACAAGCGTCTGATACGAACCCACCGCAAATTGTCACGAACACAACAATCGCGACGTCTGCACCAAGCACAACCGTTGCAGCCCCACCTGCTCATACAAGTCAACCCTCAAAACTGACCGCGCCCGCGTCGCAGGGCCACTATTTAGTCGGCTCACATCCGCGCCCTGCGATCTTTCCATTTTTAACGGCTGAAAACAAAAAAATCGCCGACGAATCGTGGGCGGTTTATCAGAAAGATCACGGCCACCCCATGACCGAGTGGGCCAAAACAGAAATTAAATTCTCTGGCAACGGTACTGTGTTTTATCCCTTTTCGGGCCCTGATTTTGTCACTGTAAATCAGCTTTATCCTGACGCTGACCGTTATGTCATGGTCGCGATGCAGGCTGCGGGCGAGCCTGCACTGCTTGCGCCCATGTCACCCGACAGAGCTCAACATTTTCAGGCAAAATTTTTACGTGAATGGAAACGCTTTGCCTACAACGCCTTTTTTATTACCGCCGAACTTGAAGCAGACCGTTTCGCAAAAAGCGCACACATCGGCATCACGACCATTTTAATTACCTTCGCGCTGTACTCTGGCTATGACGTAGCCGAACTGTATCCCATCGCTTATGACTCGGCCTCAGGGCAATTTATCAAATCTGCGGGCCCCTGGAATTCTGTTCGACTCGTATTGAAAAAGAATGGCAAGACCATCGCACTCGATTACGTCAGTCTTGATCTATCCGATCAAAACCTTCTGGTCAAAGAGCCGATGCGGGGTTGGCTCAGCCACATGACGCAGCATCCAATGTTGATCAAGGCTGCATCGCATCTTTTGCAAGACGGCAATTTTATTGTCTTGCGAGACATGATCGTCAAAAATGCGCCCATCGTGGTGCAAGACGAAACGGGCGTTGACTACGCCCAATTAAAAAAGATTGGCAAAGTCGATTTGTACGGAGGCTTTTCGTTACCCTTCGAACAATTCAGCCCACACAAACAGCAGTCACTTGCCCAAGCCTACCGGCAAGGTACTGCTGTGAAGCCCATGCCCTTTGCCTTTAGCTATAACAAAGAGCACGAACGCCGCAGCGTTCAAATTGTGCGCCGCGAACCGCAATAGTTTGACTGACTCACCATTCAAGTCTGCGAACTAATCAATCTTGATGTTGCGATCTTGAATGACAGATTTCCAGGTCGCTGACTCTTTAGCCATATAGTCAGCTAAGGCTTGACGGCTCATCGGATCCGGAATCAAGCCCATCGCAAGCAAGGCATCGCGCACTGACGGAGTCGTCAGCACCTTTACAAATTCAGTGTTCCAACGGTCTAGGATAGCCGTCGGTGTTTTGGCGGGAGCGACGTAGGCATACCAGTTCGTCGCATTGAAGTCGGGGTAGCCCGACTCTGCAATGGTTGGCAAAGACGCGAGGCCCTCAGAGCGCGTCAAGCCAGTCGTGGCAATTGCAATTAATTTTTTACTTTGAATATGTGAGGCGGCAGACGAAGGCGTTGAGTAATACGCTTCGATGCGCGAACCAAGCAAGTCAATCATCGCGGCGCTGCCGCCCTTGTAAGGCACATGCACCAGATCTATCCCGGCACGCTGCCCAAAAAGTTCACCGGCCAAATGCGCAGATGAGCCAATCCCAGTTGAAGCATATGCCAGCTTACCTGGGTTCTTTTTGGCGAGCGCAACGAACTCAGCCAGAGTCGTGATGTTTAAAGACGCAGGCACTACCAACACGTTCGCAAAACTGACTCCCATCGTAATGGGCGCTAGGTCACGCAACGGGTCAAAAGACAGTTTCATCAAATGTGGAATCACTGCCATCGGACCAACCGAACCAAGCAGTAGCACCGTACCATCTGCTTTGGCATTCACAACATATTGAGAGGCCAGCATGCTACCTGCGCCGGGTTTGTTTTCGACCACGACTGGCTGACCAAGATTATTGGCGAGCTCTCTGGCAATTAGCCGTGTCGACGTGTCAGAGGCGCCGCCAGCCACAAAGCCAACGATGATCGTAATCGTTTGATCCTTAGGAAATTCTTGGGCGACAGCTAAACGCGACTGGCTAGCCGCCAGTATCAAAGTCGCGAATACAAAAGAGGTTAACAAACGCAATTTCACAAGGATCTCCAAAATCTCTGCCCAACATGCTGGAATAAAAAAGTCGTGACCGACCGCAAGCACAAGTGTACATTTCAACTTAACGATATGATAGCGTTACAAGATCGATAACAAGTGTTTGGCCCCTTTGAGACTAAGACGCCCATGGCTAGAATCATAGAAAGTTCGTCCCTATTGATGGGTCAAATGATGTCGCAGCCCCTGCTGATATCGGGGCTTTTGACACATGCTGCACGGCACCATGCCGATACTGAAATCGTTTCACGACGCACCGAAGGCGATATCCATCGCTACACCTATGCCGAATGCCACACCCGCGCCAAACGAGTGGCACAAATGCTTGACCGCATGCACATCAAACCAAGTGCGCGTATCGGCACTTTTGCCTGGAATGGCTACCGCCATCTTGAAATCTACTACGGCGTCTCGGGCAGTGCCCGGGTCTGTCACACCATTAACCCTCGCTTGTTTGCCGAACAGCTGCGTTATATCGTCAACCACGCTCAAGATGAGGTCGTGTTCTTTGACATAACATTTCTGCCTTTAATCGAATCGATTCACGCGCAATGTCCAACAGTGAAACACTGGATCTGCATGAGCGACGCAGGCAACATGCCACAAAGTAATACCGTCAAAGTTGAATGTTATGAAACACTACTCGCCCAAGAATCAGGCGAGTATGAATGGCCTAGCTTTGACGAACGCGCCGCCTCAAGCCTTTGCTACACCTCTGGCACCACCGGCAACCCAAAGGGCGCGCTCTACAGCCATCGCTCGACCATCTTGCACTCTTACGCAGTGGCCTTGCCAGACTCGTTGGGGATCACGGCTAAAGAGTCCATCATGCCCGTCGTGCCGATGTTTCACGTCAATGCATGGGGCATCCCCTATGCCTGCCCGCTTGCCGGAGCGCGCATCGTATTTCCGGGGCCGAAGCTCGACGGCGCCTCGCTGTGCGAACTCATTGAGCAAGAGTCGGTCACGATGTCGGCAGGTGTACCCACTATTTGGGCGGGGCTCATCGAGCATGTGATTGCTAAAAAGCTTAAGTTCACGACCTTCAAACGCACCGTCATTGGTGGATCGACCTGCCCGCCTGCCATGATTCAGGCCTTTGAAAAAGAAGGGATCGACGTCATTCACGCCTGGGGGATGACCGAGTTATCGCCCGTAGGCTCGGTGGCAAGACTCAAACAAAAAGACCTTTCAAAAAGTCAGGCAGAACAACAGCAGATTTTAGCCAAGCAAGGCCGTCCGATGTTTGGTGTCGACATGAAAATCGTTGACGAAAAAGGTCAAACCCTCGCTCACGATGGCGTCGCCTTTGGGGACCTCATGGTAAAGAGCAGCTGGGCAATTGATACTTACTTTGGTGCAACCGAAAGCCCCTTGATTGAGGGCTGGTTTCCAACCGGTGACGTGGCGACCCTCGACCCTGATAGCAACATGCAAATCACCGACCGCAGCAAAGACGTAATCAAATCTGGCGGTGAATGGATCTCATCAATCGAGCTTGAAAACGTCGCGAGCGCGCATCCTGAGATCGCCATGGCGGCCTGCATCGCGATTGCGCATCCTAAGTGGGATGAGCGTCCACTCTTGGTTGTCGTTAAGCGAGAAAACGCGACAAGCGACGACGCCGCACTAAAAGACCAACTACTGAAGATGCTCGCAGAAAAAGTCGCGAAGTGGTGGTTGCCCGATGACATCGTTTTTGTAAAACAGATCCCGTTAACCGCCACCGGAAAAATGGCGAAGCTTAAACTCCGCGAAGAGTTTGTGACCTACAAATGGCAGCTATAAATCATGCTCAATATATTTTTAAAAAAAACCACTCTGCACTATAAAACGCTGCTAATCGCGCTGCTCACCTTTGGTTCGGCTGGGCAACATAACGTGGCACAAGCGCAAGACTACCCCACCCGCCCCGTGAAAATCGTCGTGCCCTTTGCCGCAGGTGGCCCAGCCGATAACTACGCGCGCTTTATGGGTCAACAATTACAAGCAGCACTTGGGCAAAACTTTATTGTCGAAAATAAACCAGGTGCTGGCTCGATCATCGGCACCGATTTTGTCGCCAAGGCGACGCCTGATGGCTATACCTTGCTGTTGATGTCTAATGCACAGACAGTCAATGAATCGCTCGTGGCCACAAAGCCTTATTCACTTTTAAAAGACTTTGTCGGTATCGCGCCCATTAATTATTCAGATTTACTTTTAGTGGTGCACCCGCGGGTAGCTGCAAAAAATTTGCAAGAGCTGATCGCCTTAGCCAAGAGGCAACCTGGCAAATTAAACTATGCCTCGTCAGGTACTGGTACGCCCTATCACATGGCGGGTGAATTATTCAAAGCGATGGCCGGTATTGATATCACGCACGTGCCCTATAAAGGCAGCTCTGGTGCGCGCACTGATCTGCTAGGTGGTCAAGTCGACTTCATGTTTGATGCGGTCACAACCATGACCGACTACGCACGCGCCGGCACCGTCAGAGGGCTTGCCACCACGGGCGTCGCTCGCTCGGATATTTTGCCTAACGTGCCAACCATGGCTGAAGCCGGTGTTGTAGGCTACGAGACAACGATCTGGCTGGGCTTAATGGCGCCAAAAGGCACGCCAGTTTCAATTATTAACCGACTGAACGCTACGATGACAGCGATCGTCACGCGGCCAGAGATCAAAAAGCAATGGGCCGAAAAAGGCGCGACGTCACTCAGTATGTCGCCACTCGAATTTCAAACCTATCTTGAGCGCGATGTTGTCAAATGGGCAAAAATTGTGAAGCTATCGGGCGCAAAGGCCGACTGACATTAATGAAACATTTCATCGAGACATCATGTCAATATTAAAAATACTCAGTGGTGGCGCAGCGGCCTCTGCTGTCAGTGGGATCCAAACGGCCTTTGAACAAGACAATCGCTGCACCATTGAGGGTACGTTTAGTGCGGTGGGTGAAATGCGCGATGCGTTACTGAGAGGAGACTCGTGCGATGTCGTCATTTTGACCCGTGCGATCATCGAACAATTAATCACCTCGGGTCATGTGCGTGCTGGCAGCGCACGCTCACTCGGAAAAGTACAGACCGGTATCGCGGTCAAGTACGGTGCGCCCGCACCACAAGTCAATTCACCCACTCACTTAGCCCAAGCTTTTCGCCAAGCACGGGCCATCTATTGCCCCGATACTAAAAAGTCGACTGCTGGGATTCACTTCATGCGAGTCTTGACTGAGTTAGGGCTTGAACAAGAAGTCAAAGCCAAGCTACGCGAGTTTGCAAACGGCGCAACAGCCATGAAAGAAATGGCGCAATGCATTGAATCCAACCTGATCGGCTGTACACAAGCCACTGAAATCAATTACACAGATGGGGTGGTGCTGGTCGCGAACTTACCCAAAGAGTTTGAGCTCGCAACTGACTACACACTTGGCGTCTGCAAGCAAACGACGCAACCCGCTTTAGCGCAAATGCTCGCAGACTGGCTCACGGGCGCTCAGTCTGAACAAGTGCGTCGACAAGGTGGGTTTGAGTTTTAGAACTCAAACTAATCTAGCTTTCCAATTTTTTGCACAAGCGTCTTCATCGCAGCTGCATCGGCGGCAACATAGGCGGTGAACTCAGTCGCATCTTGATACTGCATCACCGTGCCGGCAGCGAGCAAAGCTTGTTGGGTCGGGGCATCGTTCGCAGCAAAACGCGCGGCGTCACGAAGCTTCTGGATAATCAGCTCGGGCACCTCAGCCGGCACAAACAAGCCTGCCCACTGCGCGTACACGATCGGCACACCTAATGAGGTCAGGCTGGGCACTTCAGGCAACGCAGCAAGCGTATTCGTGCCCCAGTGGGCTAGCGCACGTAATTTACCCCCTTGTATTTGCTGTACCACGCTAGCAGGCCCAGTCGACAAGACCTCTATTTGCCCCCCCAAGAGCGCCGCAACAGCCGGGCCAGCACCGGTATACGGCACATGCAACATGCTGGTATTGGTTGCGACCTTAAGCTGCTCAATGGGGATATGCATCGAGCCATAGTTGCCCGACGAGCCAAAGGACACTTTCGCTGGGTTCGCTTTGACGTAAGCGATAAAGTCAGCGTAGGTTTTCCAGGGACTATCGGCCTTCACAACCAATACGGTCGGATCGGCGGCAAAGCGCGCAATCGCCTTGAGTTGGTTCAATTGATACATCGGCGCGCGATTGAGCACTTTGTCAGCCTCAGGGATCACCACGAACGACGACAAGGCAAATAACACCTGATAACCATTGGGCTCAGCCCGGGCAACCTGTGCCATGCCAATGCCACCACCCGCGCCCGCTTTATTCTCGATCACCAACGTTTGATTCAAAAACTGACCCATCGCACGCGCAACAGGGCGCGCCACGATATCAGCCACACCACCGGGCGGAAACGGCACGATCACACTGACCGGTCGGTTGGGGTAAGCGTCTTGAGCAGAGCCAGACGCCATGACACCCAGCGACAAGGCCAGTGCGACCAAAGTATTTAGACTCTTGTTAAGCTTCTTCAAGTCGTTCTCCAGAATTGCATTTTTTGTGTAATGATGGCGCATTCGATATACATTAGTATTAAATCAACAATACAACTAAAAATCTAGGAAGACAGCAAGTGAAAATTCTAATTTTGGGCGCAGGTGGCGTAGGCGGTTATTTTGGGGCACGACTGATTCAGGCCGGCGCTGATGTCACCTATCTGCTGCGCGACAAGCGTCATGCAAAGATCCAGGCCGAGGGTCTGGTGATTGAAACACCAAAAGAGACGTTTACCGTACAACCCAAAGCCATTACTCGCGACCAACTCAAGCCCGAATATGATTTGATTGTGCTGGCACCAAAGTCGTTTGATTTTGAAGATGCCCTCGCCTCGCTTGAAGGCGCAAGCGCCAAAGGTGTATTTTTACCCTTCTTAAATGGCCTGGATCACATCCAACAGCTCGATGCCAAGTTTGGCAAAGACCGCGTCATGGGCGGCGTCGCTCAAATTGCGGCCACTATTTCGGCAACGGGCGCGGTCAAGCAACTCACCGACCTGCATATGCTCACGGTTGGCCATCGCGCTGCTGCGCACGAGAATATTGCACGCGACTTCTATGTGTTGTGCGAGAACGCGGGCTTCGATCGTTTGTATAGCGAAAATATCGAACAATCGTTGTGGGATAAGTGGGTGTTTCTGGCAAGCTTGGCAGGCATGACTACCCTTTGTCGCGGTCACGTTGGTAAAATTTCAGCGGCACCTTGGGGCATCGAAAGCACGACCAACTTCTATGCCGAGAGCTGTGCCATTGCGGCAGTAAATGGTTTTCCAACCAAGGACAGCGCACAAAAACGCTCGCTTGAGATGCTCACTAACGTGAAGTCAAGCTTTGCGGCGTCCATGCTTCGGGATCTGACGCAAGGCAATATGACCGAGCACGAGCATATTCTTGGGCAAATGATCCAACGCGGCGTCACCAAAGATGTTGCCTGCCCCCTGCTCAAACTTGCCCACACCCACCTGGTCGTTGAGCAAGACAAAAGCAAGTAAGGCAGCTTTGGCTAGGCAACCCCAGCGCTAGCTTAGGCTGGGCAATTCAAGCGCCAACTCAGGCGGGGTAACCCCAGCACTGTTCAGGGGGTAGCGTCATAAAGACTGCAGCCCCTGCTTCGAAGCGCGGCAAGGTACCCAACTCGGTCACCTCAAGCGTTTGACCAAACACTTCAATTTCGTAATTGGTCTGAACACCTAAAAACTGTAATTGACGCACACGAACGGGTAACGAGCCTTGCGTCGCCCCGACAGTTAAAACAATATTTTCTGGACGCACGGCAATCACGACCGCTTGCCCCTGGCTCACCGCACTCAAACAGCGGGCCCGCACCTTTGCGCCTTGTGCCAACTCGACAACATGATCGACACCATCGTGGTTAACTACAGTTCCGTGTAAGGCGTTTGAGGCCCCCGTGAAGCTAGCAACAAACAAGTCAGACGGCTGGTTATAAATCTGTTGTGGCGCCCCCATCTGCAAGAGCTTGCCTTGATTCATCACACCGATTTGATCACCAAGCACCACAGCCTCAGACTGATCGTGCGTGACGTAGAGCGCAGTCAAACCCGCCTGCTTGATAATGCGACGCAAATCAGCGCGCAAACGCAGGCGTAACTTCGCATCTAAATTGGACAGCGGCTCGTCAAGCAATAATATTTTTGGTTGATAACTCAAACTGCGCGCCAACGCCACGCGCTGCATCTGCCCACCTGATAAAGACGTTGCAGGTCGATCGGCATATTCCAGCAAATCAACTAGCTCAAGTGCGTCTTTAACTTTCTGATCAACCACTTCTCGTTCAATACCACGGTGTTTCAAGGGATAGGCGACATTTTGTTTCACTGTCATGTGGGGCCACACCGCATAAGACTGAAAAACCATCCCGACTTCGCGATGTCTGGGCGCGACAGAAATCCCTTGTAACGGCGCTGATACGACCTGACCATCGATCAAAATTTGACCTGCCGTCGGATGCTCTAAGCCCGCCACACAACGCAACGTTGTTGTCTTGCCACACCCCGAGGGTCCTAACAGCACCGTGATTTCACCGGTTGGGATTTGAAAGCTCACTTGATCCACCGCCGGGCGCCCCGACGAAAATTCTTTCACCAAGCATTGCACATCAAGTGTGACCGCCATCATCTAATCTCCAACAAATCATCGAACGTGGCCGCCATCATCTAATCTCCAACAAATCATCGAACGTAGCCGCCATCATCTGCTCTCTCACAAGCCACCGAGTGTGACCGCCATTCGCGAGCCCCAACACACGCCTCAGCGGCCTGAATCTCATCGCTTTCATCCAACACTCGAATTTGTTGACCCACCCGACAACCGATTGGCAAGACCAATCAATAACCCAAGTAACACCACCTGCGCTAAACCAAAGGCCGCAGCAGTACCCAAGGTGCCACTTTCATACAAATTCAAGAGCGCGATCGCCATCATCATGGTGTCGGTCGTATACAAAAAAAGTGAAGAACCGAGCTCTCGAATAGCCAGCACAAACAGAAGCGTCATCGCCGCTGCGACACCGGGCTTGGCCAACGGCAGGATAATGGTCATGATCGTACGCAACGGCCCCTTGCCAGAGATCCAAGCGGCTTCTTTTAATTCAGGATGAATTTGTGCGAGTGAAGTCGACAGCACTTTGACGGTATCGGGGATAAAGCGACCCACAAACGCAAACACCAAAATCCAGATCGTGCCATACAGGCCAATCGGAAGTCCGATCCAGGCCCACAGGTACGCAACCCCGACAATCAAACCTGGCACAGCGGCAGGTAAGGTTGAAATCAAATCAATCACGCGTGCGGCTGGCGCATCTTTGCGCTGCACCGTGTACCCAATCGCAAAGGCCAGAACGCCTCCCACGAGTGCTGTGGCACAGCCAATGACCAGAGTGTTCCAGACCGATTGAATGGTTTGCTGATCAGCAAGTACTGTTTGAAAATGCCCCCATGAGTATTGTTTCAGCTCAAACAGACTTGCCATGGTTGGGACAAACATGAATTTTCGAGTCGCTGCGATAGCAAGCGCCCCGATCGGCAAGACCACGACCACTAACAGGTAGATGAGCGCCAAGACAAGCAGCAACCATTTCCAATGACCAAGATTTAATTCGCGCGGGCGGAAACCTTTGCCACTGATCGTGATGTAGCTACGCTTAGACAATACTTTTTGCTGGATCAATACCAACACGGCGGCAACAATAATCATCAAGATCGAGACCGCTGCAGCTGCGTTATAAAGAGGTGGACTCCAAGACGTCAGTTGAAACAAATAAGTACTGAGCAACATGATGCCAGATTGAGAGCCCAGCACCGACGGGATCCCGTAAATGCCCAACATCACAACAAAGGACAGCAACATGCTTGAGAGGATGGCAGGCAAAATCAACGGGAACGTCACATGCAACTGCGTATAAAAAGCACTCGCACCACTAATTTCAGAGGCCTCTTCGAGCGTGGGATCCATGTTGCGTAGCGCCGAGGCCGTGAACATATACACATAGGGCGCGTAATACATACCAAACACCGCAATCAACCCACCCATCGAGTAGATATTGATTCGAACGTCGACGTTAAGCCATTTAAAAAATGTATTGAGCAGACCTGTTGTCGGTGACCCCAACAGAGACCAAGCGATGGCACCTACCATCGGCGGGACAAACAACGGGATGTAAGACAGTGCAGCGATCAGCTTGCGCCCTGGCATGTTGGTGCGCACCACCATCCAAGAGAACGTCAGGCCAACCACAACAGCCACGAGCGCACCGCCCCCACACGCAATCAACGAATTGACCAGCGCGGCAGCAGCATTGGGATTGGTTAAAGCAGCAGAAAAGTGATGTAGCGCAAAGCGCGAAACATCAATCCCCTCTGTGATCGGATCCATGTCGGTGAGCGCGCCCACCACCAGCATGATCATTGGATAGATCACCAGCAAGGCGAGAATGATCAGCAGTAAGCCCGACCAGAACCAATTGCCCAATAGCGCAACGGCAGTCTGAGCAAGGCGACCGGATGCAACCGGTTCAGCGGCTTGAGTCTGCATGCGAAAACTTAGCGCCAGTTAAATAACTGCGTCCACTCTTTGGTCCAGGTCTCGCGATTCGCCGCAGTTTTAGCGGGATCTGCGCGCCAGATTTTATGCACTGAGGGATCAAAACCCTCAGGTGACGGTGTGCCACTCAGCGCCGAAAACATCTTCCAATCATTGACCACAATCGCCTGGCCCTCTTTCGAGAGTGACCAATTCATAAACAAGGTTGCGGCATTAGGCGCCTTGGCATTTTTAACCAAACTGATCGGTAGTTCAATGACGGGGATGCCTTCTTTTGGAAAGTTACAGGTAATTGGGGCACCTTCTTTGGTGCGCGGCAAGATCTGATTCGTAATAATCGCAGCCACAGAAACCTCACCTCGCAGTAGGGCGTCACTTAACGGCACGCCGCTTGGAAATATCTTTGGTTTGTTTGCCGCCAAAGCTGCCCAGTAACCCTCGCCTAGCGTCTCGCGTTCAAACATCGAACGGACCCAGCCCGTGCCACCCGTCAAAATGGTGACCTCGCCTAACTTGCCCTTGTACTGCGCGTCAGTGAGCTCAGCCCAAGATTTTGGTGGGTTCTTCACAAGCTCGGTGTTGTAACCAATACACCAAGCCGCCATGGTGAGCGGCCAGGCCTTCTTAGCCGCATTAGGTGCCGGAAAACCGCTTGCGTTAGGTGGGGCGTAATCGGCAAGAGCGGTCTGCACACTGTCAACTTGAGCTTGATCAGAAAAAGACACAATGTCAGCAGCTAATTTGCCGGCAGCCATCTCGGCCTGCACACGCGTGACCAACTGCCCACCTGGCATGCGCAATACCTGAACATCGATCCCAGGAAAACGCTTATTAAATAGCCCAATCGCACGCATGGTGTTTTCTTTATCCATCGTGGTGTACAGCACCAACTTACCCTCTTTGGTGGCTGCCTTGATTAACTCGGGGCTACCGTATTCGTTGGTTTGGGCAGCAGCGGGAGTCAGGCCCTGCAACACACAAGCAATCAAGATACTGCCAAGCCATGTTTGTTTCATCAAGGGTCTCTGATAATTTTTATTGTTGCGGTGCCGCACGCTAGATTAGCTAAGCACACACCATTCTGAGAGCAGCTTAGGCTGTGAACACACTTGTGTCAACACCAGCGTCTTGGCCTCAAGAGCGTTTCAATAAACGTCAAGCTCTGCTATAAATGACGTTAATCAATTCTAAAAATAATGCAGCGCGATACAAAGGCTGTCGCGACGCTACCGGAGACACACGTGATTGAAAATATCTTTGGCCAACCCTTGGGCGGCATTGTGCAGGTTGCCTACGTCGTTGAAGACTTGCAAAAATCGATCGCTGAATTTAGTGAAAAATTTAATATCGGCCCGTGGTTCTATTCGAATGGTTATACGCTCAAAGAGGCGTATTACCGTGGCGAACCAACCGATATGCGGATGGGCTTGGCCTTGAGCTTTTCGGGCAATATGTGTTTTGAAGTGATTCAGCCGCTTGATGATAAGCCCTCTGTGTATTGGGATGTCATCAAGAAAAAGGGCTACGGCTTTCATCATCTTGGCATGGCAACCACTCAGTATGAAGTGGATGTCGCCCGCTACAAGAAAATGGGCTATGTGTTGGCGTTTGAAGGTTTAACACCGCGCGGTATCCGGTTTGCGTACTTTGACACAACGGGTGACCTACCTGGCATGCTTGAATTGATCGAGTACAACGACACGCAGTTGAAATTTCTGTCGCTCATGCAACAAGCCTCCGTCAATTGGGATGGCAAAGATCCCTCTAGAAAAATCGAACTAATTACCAGTCAATTGAAGTAACCGCGATGCGCCCCTATAGAAAGCCCCAACGGAGAAACCAATGAATCAATCAATCTCGGCTCGTGTCTTTAATAAATTAGCGCACCTCGCAGGCATCAGCTTGCTCGCTACGTCCACCTTCGCACAAGCGCAAACGCTTGATTTTGCGTCGGTGTTTCCTGAGTCCGACTTCTCGTCTCTGATGGTCAAGCACTGGACAGAGGGCGTCACAAAAGCGACCGATGGTCGTATCAAATTTCGCATTCACTGGTCGGGCAGCTTAGTCGGCAACAAAATGGTAGATGCCCTACGCGATGGAGTGGTGGACGCCGCCCTACCTTTCACTGCCTACGTCTCGGGCGAAGTCGTCGATTTAGCTGCGCTCGATGTCCCCTTCAGCTTTCCCTTAGACGCCAAAGGGCTGACCGCCTTCAATAAAGAAGTCCTGCCAATGGTGGATGCCATTTATGAAAAGCGCGGTTCACGCGCCGTCTCGGCGCCGCCTGCCTTGCTACCCGACCCAATTACCTGTCGCGATCGCTTTTTGAGTGGGCCCGACCAGTGGAAAGGCGTCAAAATCCGAACAGCCGGTCGCTGGCAAGCCGAGGCCGTGAAACGCTTTGGTGGCAGCCCCGTTGTCTTCGCGCCAGCCGATCTTTACACTGCGCTTGATTTGGGCACGGTGAATTGCACACTCATGGTGTATAGCGCGATCCTATCGCTCAAGCTGTTTGAGCCAGCCAAATTTATTACCCGCGTGGATCACTCAATCGCTTTTGCTTCCATTAACGTCAGCAATGATCGCTGGAAAAAACTATCTCCAGCTGATCGCGCCATCATGCTCAAGGTCGGAGCCGAGACCATGGAATGGGGTGCTCAAGAGTACACCCGCGGTTACACACAAACCATGCAAACTCTTGCCGATCGTGGCGCAAAATTCTGCGTGCCTAAACAACAAGAGTTTGATCGTCTGGTTGCCGCCGCAAACGACGTTTTCGAAAAAGAGATTTCACCTAAAACAAGCCCCGATGGCGCACGCATTGTTGAACTGATCAAGCGCTATCGTCCACAGGTCTTGGCACGCCCCGTGTTGGGCGACCTTTCTGAATGCCCATAAGCGAATTGATATGACGCAACCCACCAAGCGTGCCGTGATTGTGACTGGAGGCAGTCGCGGCATTGGCGCTGAAATCGTCCGCCTCCTGGCCGCACGCGACATCCCAGTCTGTTTTAACTACGTCACCCGACCTGACGAAGCCAATGCGCTGGCACAAGAGCTGAAAACAAATGGGCACCACTTTTGTATGGTGCAAGCGGATGTTGCCGATCCAGCGTCGGTCAAACGCATGTTCGAGCAAGCTGATCAACAACTAGGACAACTAGGTGGCTTAGTCAACAACGCTGGCTTTGTAGGCATGGCTGGGCGACGGATCGATACTGTCGATATTGAAACCTTACGTAAAACGTTCGATGTCAACGTGATTGGTCCAATCGTGTGCGCTCAAGAGGCCTTGAAAAGGCTATCCACCAAACGCAACGGTCTCGGTGGGCGCATCGTGAATGTATCCTCAATTGCAGCGCGCACCGGTAGCCCCAACGATTGGGTCGACTACGCGGCCTCGAAAGCGGCTTTAAATACGTTTACGCTAGGACTCGCTCGCGAAGTCGCTCAAGAAGGGATTCAAGTCACAGGGGTAGCGCCCGGCGGTGTCTCAACAAATTTGCATGCGATTGCGGGCGCACCAGAGCGCATTGATCGTATGGCTAAAGTCATACCGATGGGCCGCGCGGCCTACCCCAAAGAAATTGCAGAGGTTGTCGTCTGGGCGTTACTTGATGCACCAGACTATTTAACCGGCACCACCATTGATGTTGCTGGAGGCTTATGAAATCGTCACATCCAACATGGTCGGCCATCAGAGATAGCGTCTGGAAACTCAATCACGGCTTAGCGGTTGTTGCTGGCTGGTTAGTCTTGTTGATCACTCTCATTGCCGGTTATGGCGTCTTTACACGCTATGTACTCGGAGCACCGGACACTTGGTCGTTTCCGGTCTCAGCGTATCTCCTTTGCCTAGTTGTCTTTTTTGCAGCGAGTCACGCACTACAAGAAGGCATCCATGTTCGCATCGATTTGTTGAAAGAGTGGTTTCCTGGGCGTGTCGCGCGTTGGGCTGCAACAGTGGCGGATCTCATCACAATTAGTTTTCTAGGCTTGTTTTTTTATCAGGTCTGGAAAATTTTTCATGAGGGTTACACACTCGGTCGCATTGATGAAACTGAGCTGGCTTGGCCCGTCGCCTTCGTGCAATGGACGATGCCACTGGGTGCGGGATTAATGCTGATCACGCAAGCCTTGTTAATCGGTGCTCGCTGGATTGACGGGCACGAGGTCGCGCAGCGCGATAGTTGGTAACCACGTGCGCTCTTTGCGTTCACGTACAAAAATAAAAATATTCACCTGACAATGCTAGTCATCTTGCGCAGAGCAAGGAGCTAAAAATGGAATTCGGTTGGCTAGGGCTTACGCTCATACTCTTTAGTTTTCTCTTAGTCTTCATGGCGATTGGTGTGCCTGTAGCGTTTGCGATGGGTGTCACGGCAACCATTATGGTGTTCATATTTTTAAATCCTGCCATGCTCATTCAGATGGCGCGTATGAGTTTTGTCGTCTCAACCAGCCATCTATTTCTTGTGGCGCCGTTGTTTGTGCTTATGGCCGGGGTGGTGTCTCACTCAGATATCGCCGAACGAGCGTACCTAGCCGCCACCAAATGGTTTAACCGCGTACCTGGCGCTTTGCCCGTCAGCACCATTGCAGCCTGTTCAGCGTTCGCCGCCATTTCGGGTTCAAGTCCTGCCACCGCAGCCGCCATCGGCTATGCCTCCATCCCTGAAATGCTCAAACACGGTTACTCAAAACGCATGGCAGTGGGGGTGGTTGCTGCCGGCGGCACGCTCGGTATCCTGATCCCTCCAAGCGTTGTGATGGTGATTTACGGGATTTTGACTGAGACCTCAATCGGCTCTTTATTCATGGCCGGAATTATTCCCGGTCTATTTTTAGCCGCACTCATGGTGGGCTATGTCATTATTGAAAGCATGCGAGAAGGCACTGCCAAGCCCATTGAGGTCTTAGTCACTTGGCGCGATCGTTTTACATCGCTCAAAGGAATCTGGCCCGTCATGCTGTTGTTTTTAATTGTGATGGGTTCAATCTATACCGGTCTGGCCACTACCACTGAGGCCGCTGCACTGGGTGCACTCGGTGCGCTCTTGTTAACCATACACCGCAAAGATATGCGCAACGGGGGCTTGAATAAAGTCTTGCTCACGACGGCGCAGACTACAACCATGCTGATGATGCTGATTATCTTTGGCAGCTTTTTTGGGTTTGTGGTGTCTAGGCTTGGCATTGCGCATGGCATGATTGAGGCCGTCACCACAGCGAACCTTCAGCCTTGGGTTGTACTGACACTTTATATTGTGGTGCTGTTGATTCTGGGATGTCTGATGGACCCCGCCTCGATGATGGT
>Ga0114968_10001016_pt1 | contig 21412 bp, 21 predicted proteins | sample M_130807_EF_Meta_FD_87020 | JGI IMG/M metagenome (GOLD analysis project Ga0114968, IMG submission 87020) | Freshwater microbial communities from Lake Montjoie, Canada to study carbon cycling - M_130807_EF_MetaG | ecosystem: Environmental > Aquatic > Freshwater > Lake | place: Lake Montjoie... | reverse complement strand
GTTTTTCGAAAACATTGCGCAGGCGCAAATTCCGCTGCGTCAGGCTTGGGGCGGGATCGGTCAGGCCGGTTGCATGTCCAGCGAACTGCCCCGTTTATGGCTGGGCACCATGCCCGCCGTGCGTTGGCAAGGCGATGGGGTGGTAGACACCGCGTACGCCAGCGGAAAAGGCGTGATTTTTTTGACCCCCCATTTGGGTTGTTTTGAAATCACCGCGCAAGCGCTAGCGCTGCGCTACAGCCACCGCTTCGGCGCGTTGACGGTGCTGTTCAGGCCCGCACATCAGCCCGGTTTGGCGCAGGTGATGAATGAAGCACGTGGCCGCGAGGGGCTGGAGACTGCGCCCACCAACCTGGCTGGCGTGCGCCAAATGATCAAAGCCTTGCGTGCAGGGCGTGCCGTGGGCCTGCTGCCCGACCAAGTGCCGCCCGAAGGCATGGGCCAATGGGTCCCCTTTTTCGGCAAACCCGCCTACACCATGACTTTGGCCGCGCGCTTGGCGCAGCAGACCGGAGCACAGATTGTTTTGATTTGGGGCGAGCGCCTGGCCTGGGGCCGGGGTTTTGAATTGCACGCCAGCGGCTTGGAGCGCCCTTTGTCGGCGTCTTTGGACGAGGCGGTGTTGCAAATTAACCAAGCCATGGAGGCTTTGGTGCAAAGCTGCCCTAGCCAGTACCTGTGGGGTTACGCCCGCTATAAATCTCCGCGCAAGGCGCTGTGATGGTGCGCTTGCTGATCGCCTGCATGCGTTTGATCGCGCCCTTGCCTTTGCCGCTGCTGCGTGCGCTGGGCTGGGTATTTGGCATGCTGCTGTTTGCCTTGGCCCATGCCCGCCGGCATGTAGTGCAGGTCAATTTGCAGAGGTGCTTTCCTGAGCTGGACGCCATGCAAAGGGCACGTTTGGTGCGGCAGCATTTTGTCCAACTGGGCCAATCACTCATCGATCGCGCCTGGTTGTGGCATGCCCCCATTGACGTGGTCCGCCAACGATTGGCGTGGACCGGCGCCAAAGAACAGCTCGAAAGCTCAGTGCCCACCGTGGTGTTTGCGCCGCATTTTGTGGGTTTGGATGCCGGTGGTCTCGCGCTCACGCTGCACAGCAGCACCCCGGTCGCCTTCATCTACGTGACCCAGTCAAACCTTGACTTGGAAGCCTGGGTCAATCGCGGCAGAGAGCGTGGTGGGCCGGTTAAGCCCTATTTTCGGCATGACGGTGTCAAGCAGATTGTTTCCGCACTTCGGCAGGGTGAAAAGTTGCATTTATCGCCAGACATGGATCTGGGTGCGCAAGATTCGTTATTCGTGCCCTTTATGGGGGTGCAAACTGCAACGGTTACCTCGTTATCTCGTTTTGCCAAATTAGGTCGCGCCCAAGTGGTGCCCATGTTGACCCGCATGACCCCCATTGGCTACAGCATCGAGGTTCTGCCTGCTTGGTTGGATTTTCCGTCTGCCGATGTCGAGCAAGATACACAGCGTATGAACGCTGAATTGGCGGTGTGGATCCAAACCATGCCCAGCCAGTATTACTGGGTGCACAAACGCTTTAAAACCCGACCCGAAGGACAAGCTGGTTTTTACTGAGCTGTTTTCTGCGTTGTTTAAGCGCGATGCATGAAGGCGGCGATTTCTTGCTGCACACGCGCAAGCTGTTCATGGACCACCCAATGCGATGCATCTGGCAAAGGGATCAAGGTCAAATCAGCAATGTGATCCTCCAAACCCACGGTCAATGCAGGCAGCAAGGCATGGTCCTGCTGGCCCCAAAGCACCAGCGTTGGGCGCTCAATGCGCACAGCCTCTGCTGGCAGGGTGATGGCTGCAGCAGCAGGGTCGCCTCCCCGAGGGGGTCTTAAAGGGGAGGCCCGGTAATAGTTCAACCCGCCACGCAGACCACGTTGCCAGAGGGTGCGATACCGGTCTTTCATTTCCGGTGTCATCCACAGGGGTAAGGCAGACCTTGCTTCGGATTTCAAGTTCCCTGGCCCGCTGACTTTGCCAAAAAATGCAAACAAAATCTCGAAATCATGGGCCGAAAATACAGCCTCTGCATCGGGTTGAATCAATGCATTCATGTACTCGCTGGCGGCTTGTTGTGCGGGGTTGATTTGCAGTTCGCGTAAAAACGTGCCGGGGTGGGGCGAATTGATAATCACCAACCGAGACACCCGATCGGGGCGCTGGTTTGTCAAATTCCAGGCTACTGCGCCGCCCCAGTCGTGCGCTACCAAAGCGGCCAAGGGATGGGTGGCGCCGCACTCACTGTCGATCAATGCCAGAATGTCTTGCACTAAAAATTTGGCACGGTAATCCTTGACCTCCTCAGGTGCGCTAGAGGCTTCGAATCCGCGCATATTGGGGGCTATACAGCGGTAACCACCGTTTTCAGCTTGGGCAAAAAAAGTCAGCAGTTCATCCCAGATGAATGCCGCTTCTGGAAATCCATGCAAGAACAGCAAGACGGGTCTGCCGCGCTGACCCGCTGCGCGGCAGCTCAGCGTGATGCCGTGAGGCAAGGCTTGCATCCAAGTCTCAATCATCTCAAAAAACCTCTATATTAATTTGGTGATTCGTTTGTTTCGACGGGCTCGGCCGATGCTTGGGTACTTGCATCAGCAGCAGTTTCTTCATGCGACCAGTCCCACAACAATTGAGCCACTTGGTCGACGCCTTGCTTTTTCAGGGCCGAAAAGAGTTTGGCTTCGCCGCCGCCCGCTTGCAGCTTTGCAATAGACAGGGCTTTGGCACCTTCCACACGGGTCAGCTTGTCTGCCTTAGTCAACAAAATCAAAAACTTGAGGCCCTCTTGTACGCGGGGGCGGATCACGTCCAGCAGCACCTCGTCAAGTTCGGTCAGTCCCAAGCGCGGGTCGCACAGCAAGACAATGCCTTTGAGGTTTTCTCGGGTCACCAGGTAGTTGGCCATGACCCGCTGCCAGCGTATCTTGTCTTGTTTGGGGACCGCTGCATAACCGTAACCGGGCAAATCGGCTAAAACCGCATCGGTGAGGCCTTGTTTGCCGAGCGAAAATAAATTGATGTGTTGTGTGCGGCCGGGTCTTTTGGAGGCGTAGGCCAGTTGCTTTTGCTGGGTCAGTGTATTGATGCAAGTGGATTTGCCGGCATTGGATCGGCCCACGAAAGCGATTTCAGGCACGTTGATGGGCGGCAGGTGATGCAGTTGGGCGGCAGTGGTCAAAAATCGGGCGGTGTGCATCCATCCCATGGGTGTGACAGGCTGTGGTGTTGAGGGCGGGGCAAGGCCTGAAACAGGGGAGACAATGGGTTTTATAGACATGAATAAGCAAGCGCCTCAGGCAAAAATAAGGGTCATCAGAAAACCTAGACTTACAGCATTGTAGAATCTCATGGTTTTGCGCCTAATTTGGATGTCGCCCATGAAGTCGATTATTGGTTTTTTGATGACCGCCCTGGTGGCCGGTTTTGTTTTTGCAACCGATGCAGCCCCTAAAGCAGCCAAGCCCGATTTGGCCAAAGGAGAGGCCAGTTTCGCGGTGTGCGCCGCCTGCCATGGTGCGGATGGCAACTCAGGCACGCCCGCCAATCCCAAATTGGCACAGCAACACCCCGAATACCTGGCCAAGCAACTGCAGGAATTCAAATCAGGCAAACGCGCCAACGCGATCATGAGTGGTTTCGCTTCCACGCTGAGCGATGACGACATGCGTAACATTGCTTTCTGGCTCGCCAGCAAAGCGGCGAAACCTGGTTTTGCCAATGACAAACAAGCCGTGGCTTTGGGTGAGCGCATTTACCGCGGTGGTATTGCCGACCGACAGGTCCCGGCTTGCGCCAGTTGCCACAGCCCGAATGGGGCCGGCTTGCCTTCTCAATACCCACGCCTTGCGGGTCAGCATGCCGATTACACATCGACACAGTTGGTGGCTTATCGCGATGGCGGACGAAAGAACAATGCGCAAATGCCCATGGTTGCTGCCAAGCTGAATGACCGTGAAATCAAAGCGGTTTCTGATTACATTGCCGGTTTGCGTTAATTCATCAGAGCGTATCGGGCCTTTCAAGCCAAGCGGGTCTTTTGAGACCCGTTTTTTTATTGTTTTCTGAACTCGCCCAAGCCCCTTCAGTCATGACAGCTTCAACCCAAGGTTTGGAAATCCAAGGCGGCCCCCGTACTTTGCGTGCAACCTTGTAGTTGCTTTCGTCCATGCGGTTTTCCATTTCATTGCTGATGCTGGCCTTTTTGCTTAACTGCAGAGCAAGCAATCGCCTCATATCTGCGTGGTCAAACTCAGTTTGACACAATAGCGGATCATTCAAGTGAAAGAAGCGCCATGATCATTCGTTCCAACAGCAAGGGTTTCGTGCACCCTGCCTCGCATGAAATCACTCCGCAGGCCGTCTATCAGGACCGTCGCAATATATTGCGCTTGATGGCATTGGGTGCGATGGGCGTGGGTGCTTCGGGCTGGGCTGCTCGACAGGCTTTTGCACAGACGGGCAAGCCGGGTGTCTTGGCCGGGTTGTCTTCGGTACCTTCCGGCTTGGCCGGAGCCATGAGCATGGACAAAGTCACGGCCTACAAGGACGCGAGCAGTTACAACAATTTTTATGAATTTGGTTACGATAAATCGGACCCGGTTCGGTTGGCGCACACCTTACAAACAAATCCATGGTCCGTCGAGGTGGAAGGCTTGGTCAAACACCCCGCCAAATACACGCTGGAAGATTTACTCAAGCTCAGTCCGATGGAGGAGAGAATTTACCGGTTACGCTGCGTGGAGGGTTGGTCCATGGTGATTCCTTGGGTGGGCTATTCGCTGGCGGATTTGATTCGGAAAGTGGAACCCAGCGGGAATGCCAAGTTTGTTGAGTTTGTGACCCAGTCTGATGCCAAGACCATGCCCGGTGTGCGCACGGCAAGCCTTGATTGGCCTTATGTCGAGGGCTTGCGACTGGATGAAGCCATGCACCCTTTGACGATGCTGGCTTTTGGCATGTACGGTGAAGTCATGCCCAAACAAAATGGCGCGCCTGTCCGCTTGGTGGTGCCATGGAAGTACGGTTTCAAGAGCGGTAAGAGTTTGGTGAAAATACGGTTTGTCGAAAAAATGCCTGCAACCGCTTGGGTGAAAGCGGGTCCTCAAGAGTATGGTTTTTACTCGAATGTGAACCCCAACGTTGACCATCCGCGCTGGAGTCAGGCCACGGAGCGCCGTATTGGGGAGGAAGGCGGCTTGCTCGCCAAGAAACGGAAAACTCTGATGTTCAATGGCTACGAAGCCCAGGTTGGACAGCTTTACGCAGGCATGGATCTGAAAAAGCTCTACTGAACCCATGGCTGGTTTCAGCTTTCATCAGGGCCTGCGTTCGGCATGCCGAAACCGGTGGGCCAAGCCGGTTTTGTTTTTCATGTTTTGCTTGCCATGGGTTTCGTTGGCCATCGGCATTTGGCAGGACGCTTTGGGGGCCAATCCGGCGGAATTTCTGATCCGAGCTACAGGTGACTGGACTTTGAGAGCCTTGTGCCTCGTCTTAGCGGTGACTCCGATGCGGGTTGTTTGGGCTTTACCAGAGTTGGTGCGATTTCGCAGAATGGCGGGTCTCTTTACCTTCTTTTATGCGAGTCTTCATTTGATTTGCTACACCTGGTTTGACATGGATTGGGACTTGCCAGACATCGCAGTCGATCTGGCAAAACGTCCATTTATTCTGGTGGGCTTTGCCGCATGGGTGATCTTATTGACGCTCGGAGCAACGTCTTTCAATGCGGCCATCCGATGGATGGGCGCGCGACGATGGCAGGCCTTGCACCGATCGGCCTACGCTATAGCTGTGTTGGGCGTGTTGCATTTTTTCTGGATGCGTGCAGCCAAACAAAATCTGGTCGAGGTGGCTCTGTACGCCTTGATTCTCTCGACTTTGCTGGGCTGGCGGGCGTGGCGAGGATGGTGGCGCCCCGCGTGAGAGGGGGGTTGCCTTGTTTAAATTGGCAAATGCTCTAACTGGAAAGTATCGAACACCGATTCGCGTTCACGTATCAAATGCACTTGATCGCCATCCACCAAAATTTCAGCGGCGCGACCTCGGGTGTTGTAGTTGCTCGACATGCTCATGCAATAAGCACCGGCTGACAACACGGCCAGGACGTCTCCGGGCTGAACGTTGAGTGAACGGTCTCGACCGATCCAATCGCCACTTTCGCAAATCGGTCCGACCACGTCAAAGACGTCGCCTGCACCGACATGGGGCTGCACCGGAATGATGTGATGGTAGGCTTGGTACATCGCGGGGCGAGGCAGGTCGTTCATGGCTGCGTCGATGATGCAAAAGTTCTTTTGTTCGCCGGGTTTGAGGTAGAGCACCTCGGACAGACACACCCCTGCGTTACCCACCAGTGATCGACCGGGCTCGATCATCAACTGGCGGTCGCCAAAACCGCGTGCATCCAGTTTAGCCAGGAGTTGTTCCCACAAAGCGTCTGCTTCTGGTGGGGTGTCGCTGTTGTAGTTGATGCCCAGGCCGCCGCCAAAATCGATGTGGTGGATAGGCACACCAGCGGCTTCAATCTGGGTGACCAGATCGAGCACCCGGTCCATCGCATCCAGATAGGGCGTCATCTCGGTGATTTGCGAGCCAATGTGGCAATCTATCCCAACCACTTTGAGTCCTTTCAAACGGGCTGCGTGCAGGTAAATGTGCACCGCCTGTTCATGCGCCACACCGAACTTGTTGCCCTTGAGTCCTGTGGAAATATAGGGGTGCGTTTTGGGATCGACGTTGGGGTTCACGCGCAGACTGACACAAGCCTGTTGGCCCATCGATTCAGCGACTTCATTGAGAACATCCAACTCGGCTGTACTTTCGACGTTGAAGCAGCCGATGCCAGCTTGCAGGGCTTGGTGCATTTCGCTGCGGGTTTTACCCACGCCGGAAAAAATAACTTTGGCCGGATCACCTCCTGCCGCCAATACCCGAGCCAACTCGCCGCCGGAAACAATGTCAAACCCGCAACCGGCTTGCGCAAAAACTTGCAACACGCCCAAGCTCGAGTTCGCTTTCATGGCGTAGCAGATGTGTGCTTTGCGGCCTGCAAAACCACGCTGGTAAGCCGCCAGGGCCGACAGCATGGCGGCTTTGGAATACACGAACAAAGGCGTGCCATGGCTGGCGGCCAGGCTGGCCAAAGGAACTTGTTCCACACACAGCTGACCCTCTCGGTAAGCGATAAAAGGGTGGCCGGGGAGTGTGGAGGCAGTCATCGTGCAACAGGTGGGGGTGAAAGAGGCGTGGAGTCCGGTTGCCCAGGAACCAAGGGCAGGGAGCGGGCGGGTGCAGGTGTCTGAGGCGAAGCCTTGCGTGTACGCAGCGTGTCAGGGGTCAAGCTTTCAGTCAAGGTGGCGCGGCCGCGAGAGGCTTCATCGGTGGGTAATTTCAAAGGGCCTTTTTGGCCGCAGCCAACCAAAGCTAACGTACAAATTACAAGGCATTGGCGAATGACTAAAATTGAACAAATCTTCAACATGCACAGAATTGTAATGACCGACCTCGAATTCCTGACCCAAGCCGAACATCTTTTATCGGCCGTGGAGCAAAGTTGTGACCGCATCAACGATGAAACCGAGGCCGATGTCGACAACCAACGTTCGGGCGGCATGATTACATTGAGTTTTGCCAACCGCAGCCAAATCATCTTGAACTTGCAAAAACCATTGCACGAAGTCTGGATGGCCGCCAAGTCAGGCGGCTACCATTACAAATGGGTTGAGGGTGCCTGGCAAGACACCAAGGGGCAGGGTGAGTTTTTTGCCAACTTGACCCGTTATGCATCAGAGCAAGCGGGTCTGCCTTTGAAATTTACAGCCTGATCGCAGTCAATTGCGAAAGAGATCGATGATGCGTGAGCGCTCATCGGGTTTAGGCAAAGCCGCAGGGGTTTCACTCTCTGTCTTACCTGCTGGGCTGGTGCCACCCAGGTTACGCACCCCCCCTGAAGCGCCATATTCAGTGTAAAACCACTCCCCTCCGACCTGAACCAAACCTTCAGGTGCACTGGGTTCTTGGACGGGGATGTTGCGCAAAGCGGTTTCCATGTACTTGATCCAGATCGGCAAGCTCAAGCCACCACCCGTTTCGCGGTCACCTAATTTACGGGGGGTGTCGTAACCGACCCACACGATGGCAGCCAAAGAGGACTGGTAGCCAGCAAACCAGGCGTCCATGGCGTCATTGGTGGTCCCTGTTTTGCCATACACGTCGGGTCGTTTGAGTGTGGCTTGGGCTCGAGCGGCAGTGCCTGATCGTGTGACCTCTTGCAAAAGACTGGTCATGGTAAAGGCATTGCGGGCGGGAATGGCCCTTTGCTCTTCGGTGATTTCAGCTGGCGAAGTGTCCACCAGGACTTTGCCCCTTTGGTCAGTTATTTTAGAAATCAAGAAAGGCTGAACACGGTACCCACCATTGGCAAAAACTGAATAAGCTGTGGCCATTTGCATGACCGTGACAGAACCCGCACCCAGCGCCATAGTGAGGTAAGCAGGGTGTTTTTCTGCTTCAAAACCAAAGTGTGTGATCCAGTCTTGAGCATTGCGAGCCCCCACCGATTGCAGTAACCGGATAGACACCATGTTTTTGGATTTGGCCAACCCCCGACGCAACGTCATCGGTCCTTCAAAAGTACCATCGTAGTTTTTGGGCTCCCAGGGTTGCCCGCCCGTCACACCGGCATCAAAAAACAAAGGCGCATCGTTGACCACGGTGGCAGGTGTGAAGCCTTTTTCGAGCGCTGCCGAGTAAATGAAGGGTTTGAAACTGGAGCCGGGTTGGCGCCAAGCCTGGGTGACGTGGTTGAATTTATTTTTCACAAAATCGAAGCCGCCCACCAAAGCTTTGATGGCCCCATCTTTGGGGTTCAAGGCTATCAATGCACCTTCGACTTCAGGAAGTTGGGTGATTTCCCAATTCCCTTTGGGCAGTTTGACCACCCTTATAACTGCGCCCCGTCTTATTTGAACAGAGGGAGATGCTTTGTCAGACAAACCCGATTGGGCTGGACGCAAACCTTCCCCTGTGATTTCTAACTGCTCACCGTTTTGGCGTATGGCCAGAACTCTGCGTGATGAGGCTTCGAGCACCACCGCGGACATGATATCGCCGTTGTCCGGTGAGTCCTCCAAAGCGTCGTCAATCGCATCTTCCAGGTCTTTGGTATTGACAGGCAGTGCAATGAATTTTTCAGGGCCGCGGTAAATTTGGCGACGCTCGAAATCCATGATGCCTTGACGCAATGCTTTGTAGGCAGCATCTTGGTCGGATGACTTCAAGGTGGTGAAAACGTTCATGCCACGGGTATAGGTTTCAGGCCCGTATTGGGCGTAAATCAATTGGCGCACGGTCTCTGCCACATACTCGGCGTGTACTTTTTGTTTGTCTGAGCTGGATCTGATGTGCAAGACTTCGGCTTTCGCTTTTTCTGCCTGCGCGGAAGTGATAAAGCGGTTGTCCAGCATCCGTTCGATGATGTATTGCTGTCGAACTTTAGCCCGCGAAGGGTTACTGATGGGGTTGTATGCCGATGGCGCTTTAGGCAGGCCTGCAAGCATGGCAGCTTCGGCGATGCTGATGTCTTTCAAAGGCTTGCCAAAGTAGGCCTCAGAGGCCGAGGCAAAACCGTAAGCCCGGTTGCCCAGAAAGATCTGGTTCATGTAGATTTCAAGGATCTGATCCTTGGTCAGCATGTGCTCTAGCTTGAATGTGAGCAATATTTCGTAAATTTTTCGGGTGTAGGTTTTTTCGGCAGAGAGGTACACATTGCGTGCCACCTGCATGGTGATGGTTGAAGCCCCTTGGCTTTTGCGTTTGCCCAGATTGGCAAAACCGGCGCGAATGATGCCTAGGTAATCCACCCCCCCATGTTGATAAAACCGCGAATCCTCTATCGAAAGTACGGCGTCTTTCATGATTTGAGGGATCTCTTTAATGGGTGTCAGGTTGCGCCTCTCCTCACCAAACTCGCCAATCAGATCACCTTCGGCAGTGAAGATGCGCAGAGGCAATTTCGGGCTGTATTCAGCCAGGTCGGAAATGTCCGGCAGTTTTGGGTAAGCCATGACCAAAGACACACCGATCAGCAGTATCAGCGATAGAGCAGCGGCTATTCCCAAGCCGACGACCCATAACATCACCCTGACAAGCCAGTGTCTGTTCGCAGGGGATTGTTGAGAGGCTTTGTTGGTGACGTTTTGGTCTTTGTATGGCATGGGCTGAGCGGAAAAGACCGCCCCACATTATAAAAACCCGCTGCGCTGAAATGTAAATGCAAACCCTGTTTCCAAAAGAATCTTTGTATGTTAATAATTAATACCTAAAGTTTTCAAATTAAAATTGAAAGAATTTCTATGTGGCAGTATTTTGATAAATGGCGGCGCCAACCACCTGGGTGGTTGGGTCTGTCTATCGATGCGCAGGGCATGACATTGGTGGACTTGTGTCCTGAGGCCATGACCAGCGGTCAAATTCAGCGCTCTGTTGCTGAGGACTGGATCGACCTGACGGCATCACCATGGCAAGACCCAGTGGGAAGTGGTGCGGCCATTCAAAAATGCTTGAAGCGAGCAGAATTGCCGCGCAGGCGTTTGGCCATGGGCTTGCCTCAGGATCAGGTCGCTCAGGATAGCCTCCAGGTGGAAGAGGCGCTACCTGAGAAGGACATCCGTGCCCGGGTGGTCTGGGCTGCCAGCCAACGTCTGCAGCTGGAATGGGATGCCGTGGTGGTTGACTATCGCTGTGAGCTTCAAGAGACCGAGCTTCATTCAACATCTGGGTTTCGCACCGTCTCGTGGGGGGCTTGCGGCATAGCATGGACCCGTGCTGCTGATCAGATGAGTCGCGCAGCAGGTTTGAGTTTGCAGTTTTTGGGTGTTGAACCTGTACTGGACGTGGCGACATTTGAAGATACGTCCCCTCGGCACCGGATTGCGTGTGAATTGGCTTGGCAGGGTGCTCGCTCATGACTGCCTGGAACTTTGCACCATATCGCGACAAAGTTCGTACTTTGAGAAAGATGAGATGGATTATGGCCATGCTATTGAGCGCTGTCAGTGGCGGCCTTGCTGCGGCGTGGGTTGTAAATGATGCGCAAACAGAGATTGCGCAACAGCAGGCAGAGGTGCTTGAGCTGAAAACAAAGTTGAGTGTGCTGCTGCAAAAAAATCTCCAAATACAAAACGACCAGTTCCAACGACAGAAGGCACAAGACAGCTTTCACAAAGTGGAGGCCTTACGCCAGCGGGGGCAGGATTTGCTTGCATTGAACAAGGCTTTGACTTTGGGTTGGCCTGCAGGGGTGCAAATTCAAGAATTTCGATTGGAGGGTCCTTCATGGCGATTGCAAGGTCAGGCTGAGTCGGGACTGGCGGTGCAGCAAGTTTTAAACGAGTTAGGGGGTGTTTTGGCTTGGCAGCAACCCCCTGCACTGATGGCATTGGAAACTTTGCCCCAAGAGTCCGGACAAAGCCCTGTCCTGCGTTATGTTGCCCAGGCTCTTTGGCCTTGGCCTGAGTTGTCCCTTAAGTCTGAGGCGTCGTTACCCTCCGCAAAGTCTGTTCCACAGTAAGGAAATACGGATGCTCACTTCAGGCTTTCAATGGCCCCATTTTCAGACCTTGTGGCATGAACTCGCTGGGCAAGACTGGTTGATGTGGCCTCGAAAGGCGTTGGCGACTTTGGCGATTATGTCTGCGGCTCTTGGTGCGCTGGTGGTTGGGGTTTTGGCTTCAGATGACGGTTCTGATGCGATGCAGTTACAAACGCAACGCCAGGCTTTGCAAACCCAGGTTCAGGCCCAACAAGCTCGATTCAATCAATGGAACATTGAACCTACGGCCTTGCGCCATGATGAGATGAATTTAGAGCAAGCTGCTTGGCCTACTGCAGCGCAGTCGCAAAGCGTGGTGATGGCTTTGTATGCCCAGGCGCAAAGGCACGGATTGCAGGTTGACAGTTTCAAACCAGAAGAACCGCAGCCCAGAAATGGATTAAAAAGTCGGTCCTTGAGTTTGCGTCTGCATGGGCAGTTTGCGCAGATTTTGTCGTGGAGCGATGCCCTGTTTCATCAGGCCGAGTTGTGGGTACCTGAAAAATGGATATTGACCGCCTCACCCTCGGGAGAAGTGAGCTTGGAAGCCTGGTTACATTTGCCTCTGAGGTCTGAAGTGGCCACTTGGGTTTCCCCCGCTGGGATTGATAGCAGGTATTTGTTCAATCCGAAGGCGAAAGAAAGTCTGACAAAAGGCTTGACAAAAAACCTGACTAAAGCCGACCCGTTTATCAAGCCCTTGGCTGCCATACCGCAGTCTTCGCACGAGAGCGATCTGGGTATGGGTGTGCACCCCTTGCGTCGCTGGCCCTTACATGAGATGGAAATGGTGGGTATTTTCGACCATGCCGGCGCTCGTCATGCCTTGATCCTTACACCTGCCGGGTTGTTTCGCTTGGCGTGGGGAGAGCTGATCGGTCTTGAGGGCGGTCGTGTGATCGCGCTGGACGAGTTGGCGCTTCAGGTCAGCACGCCCTTCAAGCATGCCGATGGTCAATGGGGGCAAAGAGTGGACGTCTTGCCGATCAGGCACGCCAATGTAACGACAAAGGAAAAAAGGCCATGAAGCACATCTTTTTGTACCCGTGTCTTCACCGTTTTTTTTGGATTTTCTGTCAAATGGCTTGTATTGCGACGGTCGCTCAAGTGGCTGCGCAAACGCTTGAGCCGTCTTTTGTTCTTTCTTCGTCTCACGAAAGGATGGATGGCTTACCCCCATCCGTCAATTTGTCAGAGCAGAGAGCCGGTTTTGGCTTGGCATTTGGTGCGCCGTTCAGTGGCGAAAAAATATCTTTGAATTTCCAGCACATTGAGCTGCGTGCTTTGTTGCAAGTGATTGCTGATTTCACCCAAATTAACATCATTGCTTCTGATGCTGTCAGTGGTGCGACCACGGTGCGCTTGATGAATGTGCCTTGGGACCAGGCGCTTGACATCGTCTTGCAATCGAAGGGCATGAGTTCGCGGCGTAAAGACAACGTGATTTGGGTTGCACCCAAAGAAGAATGGTTGACTCGGGAAAAACAGGCGATTGAAAGTGAAGCCTTATTGCAGGCCATGGCGCCGCTCCAGACTTTGGCTATCACTTTGAAATATGCCAAAGCAGGCGATGTCGCGCAGAAAATGGCAAGCGGCTCTGGGACGGCTGCGCCTGGTGGGCGTTGGCTCAGTCCTCGAGGGTCCTTATTGGCGGAGCCGCGCACGAATCAGTTGTTCATCTCCGATGTACCAGCGCATACCAACAAAATTCAGGCCGTCATTGCCAAGCTGGACATACCTGTGCGCCAAGTATTGATCGAGGCGCGGATCGTGGAGGCGGACGATCAATTCGGCAAATCCCTGGGTGTGCGCTTGGGCGGGGGGTTTGCCACCCCTCTTTCCTTACAAGGGCGGCAGTTGAATGCCGCAGCGGGTGCGGTGGTCAACCCGACAGCTGCAGGGGTCATGGGTGGCAACATGGTCAATTTACCTGCCGGTCAAGCCGGTCAAACGCTCCATGTTCCGCCCAGTATGGCAGTGTCCTTGTTCAACGCTGCAGCCGATAAATTCTTGAATCTCGAAATTTCAGCCTTAGAGGCTGATGGAAAAGGAAAAATCGTCTCCAGTCCCAGGGTCGTCACGGCTGACCAGACCAAGGCCTTGATTGAGCAGGGCACCGAACTGCCTTACCAATTGGCCACCGCCAGCGGCGCCACGGCGGTTTCTTTCCGTAAAGCCAACTTGAAGTTGGAGGTCACGCCGCAAATCACACCCGATGGCAGCATCATCTTGGACGTCGATGTCAACAAAGACAGTGTGGGGCAAATCACGCCGGCCGGCTATGCCATCAATACCAAGCATGTGAAAACGCAGGTGTTGGTCGAAAATGGGGGGACGGTGGTGATTGGCGGGATTTTTGAGCAGGCAGACAAAGATGACGAAGCCCGTGTGCCGGGTCTCGGCGATTTGCCTGTGTTGGGCTGGTTGTTTAAAAACCAGCAACGTATCACGCTCAAAACAGAAATGCTGGTCTTCATTACCCCTCGATTGATCAGTGACGCATCGGATCGATAGAGCAGGCCCGCGGCTCGAATACACTTTCCACCTATGGACGATTTAGTCGCTGGCCCACTTGCACGGGTTTAGCGTGGGCACTTTTTTCATTTTTTGTTTTTTACCTTGAGCATCATCTTAGTAGGCCTACCTGGGTCAGGCAAATCAACGATCGGCAGACAGCTGGGCCGGCGCTTGGGTCTGCCATTTGTCGATTCGGATCATGTGATTGAGCAACGATTGGGATGCTCCATTCGAGAGTTTTTTAACCGCGAGGGCGAAGAGCGGTTTCGTGACATCGAAGAGGGCATCTTGGACGATTTGACCTTGCGCCACCAAGGCGTGCTGTCAACTGGCGGTGGTTCGGTGCTGCGAGCCATCAATCGCGAGCGATTGAAAGAGCGTGGGCGGGTGGTGTATTTGCGCTCTATGCCTGAAGAAGTGTACCGACGCGTTCGCCATGATGTAAATCGTCCTTTGCTGCAAGTCAATGACCCTTTGCAACGCCTGCGTAACCTGTATGAGGTCCGTGATCCTTTGTACCGCGAAACAGCGCACTTTGTGGTGGACACCGGTCGCCCCAGTGTGGCAACCTTGCTCAACATGATCATCATGCAATTGGAGGTAGCGGGTGATGTGCCCTTGAAAATCAAGGAGCCTTCAAATTCAACACCCTCCAGCAAAGCCTGAAGGAGTGGCTCTGCCCTAAACTTAGCGGTTATGAAAGACCAGATCACACCCACTACCGTTCAGATTGCACTCGGTGAGCGCAGTTACCCCATTGTCATTGGCGCGGGCTTGATGGGGCACGCCACAACGTATTCAACCGTGCCACATGCTGCGACAGCCTTGATCGTGACCAACACCACGGTTGCGCCTCTTTACGAAGCTCAGTTACGCCAGGCGCTGACGGGTCGATACAAGCTGATCCACACGGTGACATTGCCTGATGGTGAGGCTTACAAAGATTGGGCCACGCTCAATCAAATTTTTGACGCCTTGCTAGGGCAGGGGGCTGACCGCAAAACTGTGTTGTTTGCTTTGGGCGGAGGGGTGGTCGGGGATATGACGGGTTTTGCTGCTGCCAGTTACATGCGCGGCGTCCCTTTTATTCAGGTTCCCACCACCTTGCTGGCCCAGGTGGATTCTTCGGTGGGTGGTAAAACCGCCATCAACCATCCCTTGGGCAAGAACATGATTGGCGCCTTTTACCAGCCCCGATTGGTCGTGTGTGATCTGGCGACTTTGCAAACCTTGCCCTCCAGGGAGTTGAGTGCAGGGCTGGCCGAAGTGATCAAGTACGGTCCGATTGCCGACATGGCATTTTTCGATTGGATCGAGCAGCATGTCGACGCGCTGACAGCCCGCGACCCAGCCGCCTTGGCGCATGCTGTTCAACGCAGTTGTGAGATCAAAGCTGGGGTGGTGGGACAAGATGAGCGTGAGTCGGGTATTCGCGCCATCTTGAATTTTGGGCACACCTTTGGACATGCTATCGAAGCGGGTCTGGGTTTTGGGGTTTGGTTGCATGGCGAAGCCGTGGGGTGTGGCATGGTCATGGCTGCGCATTTGTCTCAGCGATTAGGACTGGTAGAAATGGCTTTTGTCGAGCGACTGACTGCTTTGATTGCGCGGGCAGGTTTGGCCACCCAAGCGCCTGTGATCGATAAGGAACACAACGCGGATCATTATCTGGGCCATATGCGCTTGGACAAGAAAGCCGAAGGCGGTGACATCAAATTTGTGGTGATTCAAAGTCCCGGTCAGGCTGCGGTGCAAAGCGCCCCCGATGCCATGGTGCGTGAGGTGATTGCGCATTGCTGCGCCAACCCATGAGCGCAGCCTTCGGCGCAAGTTATGCCTGTGATCCCGCACAGTCACGTGGGCGGCGTTATCTCGAAGCCGCAGCGCCGACGCGCAGTGATTTTCAGCGAGACCGCGACCGAATTGTGCATTCGACGGCTTTTCGCCGCTTGGTCTACAAAACCCAGGTATTCCTCAACCACGAAGGCGATTTGTTTCGCACCCGCTTGACCCATTCTTTGGAGGTGGCGCAATTGGCACGGTCGATTGCCCGTGCGCTAGGACTGAATGAAGACTTGGTTGAAGCGATTGCGCTGGCGCACGATTTGGGGCACACCCCATTTGGCCACGCAGGACAGGACACACTGAACGAGTGCATGGCTGGATACGGTGGCTTTGAGCACAACTTTCAAAGCCTGCGTGTGGTGGATCATTTGGAAGAACGCTATCCGGCGTTTGAAGGCTTGAACCTCACTTTTGAAACTCGGGAGGGCGTCCTCAAGCATTGTTCGCACAAAAATGCGGCCTTGATCGAAGCCCAAGAACCTGGTGGTGTGGCGCGTCGATTCATGGATCGCACGCAGCCGAGTCTGGAAGCGCAGTTGTGTAACCTGGCCGATGCGATTGCCTACAACGCCCATGACATTGATGACGGCGTTCGCTCGGGCTTGATCTCGATGCACCAGTTGCAATCGATTGAACTGTTTGAACGCTACAGGTTAGAGGCCTTGGCCGAGCACCCAGATTTGGGCGATGCTGAACGCGCGCGTCGCTTGCTGTATGAAACGATTAGACGCATGCTCAGCGAGCAGGTGTATGACGTGATAGCCACCACGACACAAGGCTTACAAATGGCCAAGCCGCAAAGCGTGGAAGACGTGCGTTTGGCAGGTCCCTTGGTGGGGTTCAGCGTGGAGATGAAAGCGCTGTCAACGCCACTTCAACAATTTTTATTCAATCAGTTGTATCGACATCCGAAGGTCATGGAAACCACCGTCCAGGCTCAAAACGTGGTGCGAGATTTGTTTGCGGCCTATGTCTCTCATCCGACCGAAATGCCGACAGACTTTGCCATGCGTGAGGATAGGCAACGTGCAGTGGCCGATTACATTGCCGGCATGACCGATCGATTTGCAGCCCGTGAACATGAACGTTTGACGGGGCAAAAATGGGTATCTTGAAAAGCCCTTTGCTGGGAGCCTGGATCGTCATCTTGTCGGGCGTGGTGGTTGCTTTGCAAATTGGCAAGTTACCGCCCGCTTTGCCAGCGTTGCAAGCCCAAATGGGCGTGACTTGGTTGCAAGCCGGTTTTTTGCTGTCGATGGTGCAGTTTGCGGGCATGGCTTTGGGGCTGGTGGTGGGCTTGTTCGCTGACCGCTGGGGTTTGCGGCTGTGCATGCTTTGTGGTCTGGCGGCCTTGTCAGTAGCCAGTTTTCTGGGTGGTCTGGCAAGCGCCCCTGAGGCCTTGCTTTGGCTGAGGGGGATGGAAGGCTTTGGTTTTTTGTTGGCCTCGTTACCCGCACCGGCATTGATTCGGCAATTGGTGCCGCCAGACAAACTCAATGCCATGATGGGTCTGTGGGGAGCTTATATGCCTGCAGGCACGGCCCTGGCTCTGCTGGTGGGGCCTTTGTGGATTCCGGTATGGGGCTGGCCGAGTTGGTGGTGGTTGTTTGCAGGGCTTTCTGCATTAATGGCTCTGGGCTTGCTTGTCGCGGTTCCTGCGGACTCGCTTCGTTGTACTTCAGCATCGACTGAACGTGCCAATGCAAGTTCAGACCTTCGATACAGCTTGGGACAACGTATTCAAGAAACTTTGCGTACGCCCGGCCCTTGGTTGGTGTCTTTGACTTTTGCCATGTACTCTGGCCAATGGTTGGCTGTGGTTGGTTTTTTACCTACTATTTACGCGCAAGCTGGTTTGAGCGGAGCTTGGTTAGGCGTTTTGACTGCACTGGCCGCCGCCGTGAACATGGTGGGCAATGTCGCCTCCGGACGGTTGTTGCAAAAAGGAGTTTCGGCCGGCGTGTTGTTGTACTGTGGTTTTTTTGCGATGGCATTGGGCGGTGCGCTGGCTTTTGGGGTATGGACATCGGATCTTCCCATTTGGCGTTATGCCGGGGTGTTGTTGTTCTCGATGTGTGGCGGACTGGTGCCGGGCACTTTGTTTTCTCTTGCGCTGCGTTTGGCGCCTTCCGAAGGTACTGTGGCTGCGACGGTGGGGTGGATGCAACAATGGTCTTCGGCCGGTCAGTTTGTGGGTCCACCCGCGGTGGCTTGGCTGGCGGCGCAAGTCGGAGGCTGGCAATGGACATGGACGATCACCGGAGCCTGTTGTGTTGTCGGCATGATGTTGTCATGGCGGATGGCTGTGGTCATGCAGCTTTCTGAACCCCATTTGCCAAACAAGCTGACGGCTTCCTCTTCTGCTAAGCCATGAACTCATCTTCATCTGTTTACATAGAAGACACCCGCAGATGGTTGGAGCGCGCCGTGATCGGGTTGAATCTGTGTCCATTTGCCAAGGCAGTGCATGTCAAGCAGCAAATCCATTACGCCCTGAGTCATGCGCAAGGTGTGAATGAATTGCGCGATGAGTTGGTTACGCAATTGCGTGAATTGGTCAATCTCAATGCGGATGTGCGAGAGACCACCTTGCTGATCGTGCCCACGGTGTTGCGGGATTTTTTGGACTTCAACGATTTTTTAGCTCAAGCTGAAGAGGCCTTAAAGGCTTTGGATTTAGAGGGCGTGATTCAGATTGCGAGTTTCCACCCGAATTACCAATTTGCCGGTACGCGTGCAGACGACATCACCAACTTCACCAACCGTTCGCCCTACCCGACCTTGCATTTGATCAGGGAGGCCAGCATCGACCGAGCGGTAGATGCATTTCCGGACCCAGAAGCGATTTTTGAAACCAATATGCAAACGCTTGAAAATTTGGGTCCTGCAGGATGGACGGCACTCGATGTAGGTCCCACACAGACACCAGAAACTCGTCATGAAATTTAAATCAAAGCCCTTAAAGTCTCCGGATGCCGCGCCGGTACTACCGTACGAAGTGCGCCCGGGTCAGTCCATTGAATTGCTCAAAGAGTTACATATCCTGACGCGCGAGGGCAAACTCAACCAAGATTCCAGACGCAAGCTCAAGCAGGTCTATCACCTTTTCCAATTCATTGAAAAGTTACTGAAAGAGTTGCCAGCCAGTGTTGATGCCCTCCAGCCGACCTTGGCTGATCACGGTGCAGGCAAATCGTATTTGGGTTTTATTGTTTACGACTTGTATTTCAAGGCTTTGGGCCAAGGGACGATTTTTGGAATTGAAACGCGACCTGAATTGGTCGAATCGTCCCGCGCATTGGCGATAAGACTGGGGTTCGATCGCATGCAATTTCTCAACTTGACTGTGGCGCAATCAGCGCACTCAGACCTGCTGCCAGTGCGCATCGATGTGGTGACTGCCTTGCATGCCTGTGACACGGCCACCGACGATGCGATCGCCTTTGGCTTGCAAAAGAAGGCCAAATACATGGTCTTGGTGCCCTGTTGCCAAGCTGAATTGGCCGCACATTTGCGCCAAAACAAGGCGTTGAATCTGAATCGAAACCCTTTGGCAGAATTGTGGCGTCATCCCTTACACACCCGCGAAATGGGCAGCCAACTGACCAATGTCTTGCGTTGCCTTTACTTGGAGGCGCATGGCTACCATGTCACCGTAACCGAGTTGGTCGGGTGGGAGCACAGTATGAAAAATGAGCTGATTCTCGCCCACTACACGGGACACAAAAAGCAGATCGCGGCTGAAAGGCTTCTGGCCTTACTTGGTGAATTTGGTCTGGAGACTTTGGCGGACACTCGTTTTGTGGGGTTATCCAAGCTTGCAACGTCCTAGAATGGCGGGCAAGGGTAGCGGTATTCGGCTATTGGAGATTTCAATGCAAATTCGTTTTCATTCTGTGATGGGGCCCCGTGCCTTGAGGGGCCTGGGCATGACTTTGGCGCTGGCTTTTGCATTCAATGCTGTGGCCGAAACCATCAATCCACGTTGGGTTGGCGTTTGGTATTCAGACACCAAGCAGCGACTCGGCGTGAGCGAGCAGCAGTTCAACCCTGGGGCTGAAAAATGCAAGTGGGTGGGCACACGCCCCGCCAAATCCAGCGCGTGCGTGGCCTTTTATGAGGGTTCGATTTCCAAAGCACAATTGGCAGGCCAGCTGCAACAAGCTGAAAAAGCAGCGCTGGACATGGCGCAGCGAAAATCACTTCCAGCAGCAGACTTGCAAAGTATCAAAGACGACTTCAAGCGCAACCGCCAAGCGATGGAGGGCATGCCCGGTAATATTTTTCGCGTCATCAAAACCCTGACAGCCGATGACCTGCAAGGTGCGACCGACTGTTCGGATTATTTTTTCTTAGACCAGAAACAACTCTACAACGTGATGTCGTGTGACGCGGCTCCCGATGCCTTTGCTATCAGGGTTTACAAGAAAGGGTGATGCCTAATTCTCAATTGCATTAATTGGGGTCATTAATTGGGGTCAGAGCCCAATTAAAATCAATTGAACTTTTCTAGACAGTTTCCATGGCAAGACTTCCAAGACTCACAGTGACCGGGTATCCCCATCACGTCATTCAACGCGGCAATGACCGTCAGGCTATTGTCCGGGACGATGCGGACAGGGAGAGACTGTTGTCTTTGGTGGCAGAACATGCTGCAAACTTCAAAGTGGCTATTCATGCATACGTCCTCATGGACAACCATGTCCACTTTTTGGCTACGCCAGAAATGGACGATGGCTTGCCTAAGTGGATGCAAGCAGTGGGGCGAAGTTATGTGCGCTATTTCAATTCGCGTCATCACCGAACCGGTACGCTGTGGGAAGGTCGTTACAAAAGTAATTTGATCGAGAGCGAGCGGTATTTATTGGCCTGCATGGTTTATATCGATTTGAACCCCGTTCGGGCGGGCATGGTTGAGCAGTCCGTTGATTTCAAATGGTCCAGTCACAGGCACTGTATTGGACAGGTGAGTGACAGATTAGTGACGCCGCATGCGCTGTTTTGGGGCTTGGGCAATACGCCATTTGCGCGTGAAGCAGCCTACCGAGAATTGGTCCAAGCAGGCTTGGGCCATTCAGAAAAAGAGAAATTGACGCAAAGCGCTTTGTCGGGTTGGGCTTTGGGTTCTTCAAGTTTTGTTTCTGAACTTCGGCAATTGACAACCCGCCGCCTGTTGCCGGGTCGAGCGGGTCGGCCTGTCAAAAACAAAACTGACAGCCTTTGTTAACCCGTCCCCAATTAATTCTGCAAGTTTTCTAAATATTTTTAATTGGGATCTGACCCCAATTAAAAATATTGGCATTGTCGTTGCAGTGCACTACACTCTTCGATCTGCGTAAAAACCCTTAGGAGTGCGCCATGACCACGGCAGCCGAAAAAGAACACCTTCAACTCAACGGTCTTTATGACCCGGCCCATGAACACGATGCTTGCGGT
>Ga0114968_10001015_pt1 | contig 21420 bp, 24 predicted proteins | sample M_130807_EF_Meta_FD_87020 | JGI IMG/M metagenome (GOLD analysis project Ga0114968, IMG submission 87020) | Freshwater microbial communities from Lake Montjoie, Canada to study carbon cycling - M_130807_EF_MetaG | ecosystem: Environmental > Aquatic > Freshwater > Lake | place: Lake Montjoie... | reverse complement strand
TTTAATATTTTATTTTATTACCTATTATGGTCTCATTTTATTTATAATTTTTTTTATTTTTTTTGTCACGTATTATGGTAACAAATTATTTTTAAATTTAAATTAATTTGTTACGTTATGGTAACAACACCATATTCTTACAGTTAATGTAATATGTTATATTATTTCGTTATGTATTATCGTAATAAAAATATTATTTTTATATTAATTCTAAAATAATATTTATAAGTGCTATTTTTTTTTAAAAATTCAAATAAAATGTGAGGCTAATTTGTGATAATTAAAAAAAAATTATATTTTTTTTGAAATTAAAATTAATACTATTTAGGAAAACATGTTCCATTAGCCTCCGGCGTTTTCCTAAATAGTGATCATGACATCTGTTTAGCATTCAAATGTTTTTCTCTCCTAATTCCATTATTTATTTTACATTTTAATTTATAATTTTCACTTTCTCTGAACTATTTTTAATTCTTCTAATCGTTTTGCTATCCAAGATAGTGATTTTTTTAACATATAACCTATGTCTTGAACATCTTTATTTTCATTATTATATGATTCAATTATTTCAAAATCAATATTACTAAAAACTACATCCTTACTTTTAATTGATGTATTTTTATTTTTACATCAGGTTTATTTATTTCAAGAGAACATCAATCAATCGTAAAACATAAATATAATATTTTGTTAAATCTAAAATACTAATACTAAGATCAAAATAATCTAATATATTAAATATTGATTCCATTAAATAATATAACAAAAATTTATTTTAAACGTTTTTATTTTTAGATTTTACTTTTTTATTTTTTTCTATAATTACATTTTCTATCTCCAAATTTTCTATTGGTTTTATTTCTAGTTGCTTCCATTTATAACCTACAAATTCAATAACACTTTTTTTTGATTTTTCAATATATGTTGAACTACCTACTATACTTGTAATTATGTCTTTGTATGATTCTATAGTTATTTTATTCTCTGATACAATTACCTTATTATCTTTTTTAAATTTATTCCATATTTCGGTTGATGATAATATACTTTCATCGTTTATATATTCTATATTATCATTCCACCATTCTTTTATCTTATTATTTAATGTAAATTTTTCATTTATCATATTATGTGAAATAGTTGATAACATTTCTAGTAGATCGTTATCCATTTGTTTTAATACATTATATGAAGTATTTATACTTCTCCTTATTTCTGCTACTCTCTCTTGTAGTTTTTCTATTTGTTTTTTATATAATAAATTTTTTTCACGATATTCTTCTAACTCCACATCTTCTTTATTAACATGTTTTGTTAACTTATTGAAGTCCTCGCATATTAACCAGGCTTGTCTTAGTATATGTTTTGGATCTTTATGTTCCAGTAAATTGTTTATAAATAATATACATTTAACACCCATATCTGTTGTTATCCATTTTGTCATAATTGGAAATCTGTTGTATTCGCATATGTTTGAATTCAACGATACCAACCATGCATAACGCATATTGTCGTTTATCATCAAATCAGATTCTATTTTTGTTATCTCCTTTTTTTGTACACTTCCTGAATAATTTTTTGAATCAACCAAAATATTAAACTCTTTAAAAAACAAATGAAAATCTCCTTTGTGACCTTGTTTTGCTTTATTCTCTATTTTATATCCTTCAAAATCTTTGAATGTATCTGCAAAATTTTCAAACATTTGTTCTCCATCATCTCCAATTGATATAGATGATTTATTTACATTTTTATTTAATAATTTTTCCGCTTTATCAAAGACTTCTCTATTCAATTGATTTTGTCTATCTTTTTCTTCTAACAATAATTCATATTTTTCTTTTACTTTATTTATTTCTTCATTGAGAGAATTATTATTATCTTGTTTATATATTTCTATTTGTGACAAAGTATTTTCTAGTTTTTTATTTAATTGTTCAATTTGTAACTCATAAATTTTAGTTATTCTCTCTTGCATTTTGAGAGAAGTAGTCTTTTCTATTTCAATTTCTGTATTCAAATTTTCAATATCTTTTTGAAAAGAATTCTCTATTTTTTTTAAAAGATCATCATTTGATAAATTTAAAACACTTTTTCTACCTTCACTTAAACATTCACAACCTATTTTTAACATTATATAGTTCTCTTCAGGAGTGAAAGTAGAAAATACATCAGGTAAAATTTTATCTTCAGGTATAGTTATATTTATTATTTTTAATGACATAATAAATATATTAATAATTATTTATATTGTTTTATGATTCTTTATGAGAGAAAAATAATTTTACACAATCAATCATATACCATAAAAAATTAAATGCATTTGCAACAATTGATGTTGTTTTATGTTGAAAATAAGTCTTTATCAATACCAGTTTCTTTTATTATATTTTTGATAATCTTGTTCTCATTAATAATATCTTCATTTTTACCACCATATGCCTCTATTACTAACTTGTTATAAATATCACTTTTTGTAGAGAAAGGATTTTCACTATCCGGATATTTTTTTCTGTATACAGGTAACAATTTAGAATTGTTAAACGCCAATTTTTTAATCGCTTTTCGTAATTTGGCATTATTTTCCTCATCTTTTTCCCATATTCCATCTTCTTTTACATACATAACTTCCCTCTTCGTATCACTACAATGAACTGGTCGTTTTGTTACATCCATTGCATTCAAATTTTTTATTAAAATATTAGAAATACCATTTACAAACCCTAGCTTACCTACACTTTCAAGATCTGATAATTGTAAATCAATAGAATTTATAAAATCAGTTAAATTCATTGCGTCTTTACAAGTCTCATTCAAAAATATTTGTAAATTGAATGTCTTGTTATTATTATTATTGTTCATATTTGTTATTACATTTGAATTATTCACTGTCGGATGCATTTGTTTGCAAACCTCTAACATTATATTTTTAATATTTTCTGTAGTATTATCTAAAACTAATTTTAAAAGATTTGTATCTAATATTGTAACTTCGGTTGGTTCTTTTTTTTCAGTTTCTGAACAATGACTATGATCACTACTATTAAAAATATTACATGTCTTTCTATGTTTCCATAATCCCTGTCTGTACTTATAATTATTTCCACAAATACATACATTGATAATTTCATTCTCCGCCTTTTCCGCCTTTTTTCCGCCTAAATGTAATCCTAATGTAATCCTTTGGTGTTTATCGGTTAATAAGTGTCTTTTATATTTACTTAATTCTGACGTACTATAGTCACAATGCATACAGTTAAAATTTTGTCCGCCTTTTTCCGCCTTTTTGTAATCCATTTTGTAATCCATTTGTCCTCTAAATTAAAGACAGAAAAGGTTCCTGAGAATTTATCGCAAAAAAATTATGCTAACAAACTTAGAATTATTTTTTTGGTAGCCACACGATAATTTAAAATTATGGTCACAAAGTTTATTTTTTGTCAAGACTTTTTCAGAAATTTCAAAAATGGACAAAAATAAATGTCCAAAATTGAAAATCCCAAAATACTTTTGGAAAAAAAATTATAATAATATAATAAATTCTTTAAAGTACTTAAAGAAAAATAAAATTGATTGTCAAAAGGATAATTTTTATTAATTAAACTAATTTACAAAATGAACTACGTAACTATTACTTTTATAGCAGACTTTATTCTTGCAATGATAGGTTTATATATTTATTTACATTATTTAAACTATGTGCTACCATTATTGAATGATTTACCAAAAGATAAATCATACAACACTACAAATAATAATATTATAAATGACCTTGAAGACATGAATAATTCAATATTATTAGATAACATTCATTTTGCAATAAATAGTAGTTATATATATATTCAACAATAACAAAATTATAAAATAAACAAATTATTATTTAAAAAACAATTATTAAATAATTTTAATGCTATTCTATATTCATTATAGTAAATTATTTGATGAAATCTTATTTAAATTTTGGTTGAATCATTATTGTAAGTTAAAAATAGCATATGGTATTTATGTTGATTTTGATGATCTGCCATTTTTTTTATTGAATTATCCTAATACCAAAAATATCCTTTATTCTATTCCTGTTAATGTTACTAAGATAACCGAAAAAGATTTTCTAATGTCCTATACTGTGGATGAAAACGACACTATGATTCTCTCTTACACAATAGATACAAAAGAACTACAAAAAGAGAATAATACCATTGGTCGCGTTTTCAGTGTTCCTATTGCGAATAAAATAATGTATACCACATTTGAAATTCCCGATTTTATTATTTATAAACATAAAAATCATACAAATTATACTATAGATGGTATTAAAATTAAACATAGCAAAGATGAAAAAACAATTAAAACTATTTCAGAATCACTTGTATGTTTGAATATGGAAAAATCCAAAGTAGCTTATGAAATGGAATATTATGAAACAAATTTATTAGTCAATTCTTGCTCTATAAACAATAAAAAACCGGTATGTTTTAATAACGTGTATAATATTGTTTTAATGAACACGCTTGTAAATAAAGAAAAACAATATGCTATTACTTGGCATTCAAAGTGTGCTTGTACTACTATTACGGATATTTTTTCTAATGTTAATAAAATTGGTTTTGACAAATTAAATAGTAAGATTTCACTTAGCTGGGCATATAACAAATACAAATATAATTGTTATCTACAAAATATAGATATTATTTCTTTTGTAAGAAATCCATATGACAGATTCATATCATCCTATATTGATAAACATGTATATAAAAATGATCATGTATATTTAACATTACCAGGATATCATGATTTTTTAAAAAATAATAATAATAATATGTATGATTTATGTAAATTTTTATTTGCAGGTGGTCTAATTTCAGATCATTACATATTAATAAGTAAAATTAATGACAAAATACCATATTATAAAAGTCTTCAAAAAAAATACTACAAAATTGAAGATAATTTAAATAAACATTTATATGATTTTTTAAAAAAATACCATCCTGATATGGATGATCTAAATTTTGATTTTTTAAATTATTATACAAATACAATCGTATACAAACAGAAACCAACTAAAATGGATAATCAAAATATTGAATTAATCAAAGAATTAAAATATTTTACACCAGAAAAATGGAGCGAATATTTGGATAAATATAATTTAAATTATAAAGATATAATAAATAATGATCCAGAATTAAAACAATTAATAAATTCAATATATGAATCTGATTTCTTGGATTTCAACTATAAAAAATAATAATTAATAATAATTAAACGGATCGTCGTTTTTGCGTTTTATTATGAATATTCCTTTTTTTAAACGTAGTTGCATATTTTGATTTTAACCCCTTTGACACAAATTTTCTAATTTTCTCTCGTTCATTGTAGATTCTATCAATAGTTGGTTGGAAAAAAAAACGAAATTTTGATTTCATTTTCTTAATTTCATCTATACTCACCCACCGTATTTCTTCTTTTTCAAAAATCTTAGTTTTTTTAATTACATAAGGATCTAGCCGTTTTTGTAAAAAACGTTGATTGTTATTATAATAAAAAGGTAACACTTCATCGTAAACCATTGGGAAAATATGAATTCTATAAATAGACCCACTTGATGTTTCATTATCTATATTGTAGGTACCATGTTTCTGTAATTTTTTTTTTAGATCATCACTTGAACCAAGAAACCCTGTTAATTCTTCGGAACCTTCACGTATTGCGGTTTCCATATAAGTTTCGTTATTATCAGTACCTCCACCAAAATCAGAAAATCCTGGCGCAGTATCTTCATATTTATTTTCTTTACCAAATAAAAAATAGAGCTTATTTTTATGTATTGTTGTAGGTAAAATTCCTGCTCCCATTTATATAAAATAATAATATTTTTATTTTATATGAACAAAACAAAAAGAAATCAAAATAAAAACCTTCATAAAAAGACTTTTAAAAATAAATCTAGAGAGAAAACCGTTATTTTAACTAATACAACGCCAAAAAATATATCCAAAATTAGTAAAAACATTGCAAAAGGTATTTCTAATAAATCTTATTCGCCTACAATTAATCAAGATCTGATTACTTTGAAAAGTATTTATAGAAAACCAGTATATGACTGTAACAATAAAGAAGCATTTAATTTAAAAGAACCTCTTAAAATTGGTATACCTGGACATGTTTATGGTAATAATTGTTTTTTATATAATACACCTCAAGCAAAACAATATCTTCTGAATAATTTATCTGCAAATAAACATATTAATGCAAGTCAGGTCATTACACCAATTCAATCTTTAGCTAATTGTTGGTTTAACTCCATGTTTGTTACTTTCTTTATTAGTGATAAAGGTAGAAAGTTTTTTCATTTTTTCAGACAACTTATGATTGAAGGTAAACAAATAAATGGTATTGCTATTCCTGCAAAATTAAGAGATGCGTTTGCTCTTTTGAACTTCAGTATTGATGCTTCACTTACAGGTAATTCGTACGCATATGAAATGGATACAAATAGTATTATACATCAAATATTTAAAAGCATTCCTAATAATTATAAATCAAAATATCCACTTATTGTAGATATAGATCAAGCAGGTAATCCAGTTATTTATTACACAAGTATTGTAAATTATCTTAATAATAATTCATTGGAAATTCTTTTCATGAGAGAAGTTTCAATGAATTGGAAAAATATTCTAACTAGTCAATTGAATAGTAGAAAACATTTACCACACATTGTGATTCTAGAAATTTTTGAAAAAGACGCCAAATTTTTTGATAAAAAACCATTGACTTTTACTATTAATAATGCAAAATATAAGTTAGATAGTGCTGTTGTGAGAGATACAACGAAACAACACTTTTGTGCAACTATTACTTGTGAAAATAAAGAATATGGTTATGATGGTGCGAGTTTCAGTCGTTTGACACCAATGGATTGGAAAAATAAATTAAATTCTGGTACTTTTACTTGGAAATTTGAAGGAACCGCTAATACTGACGGTTCTCTTTTAGAATGGAATTTTACTAAAAGTTACCAATTACTAATATATTATAGAATACTTTAATCCAATAAAGTATATGGAACAGCATTTGAATTTAATATTAAATTACCAAGACTATTTGCCGTTGTATTTCTTGCTGAAAATTTTACACTATTTGTCACAGAAATATTGTAAACACCCGGTAATAACAAATTGTTAATTTTTAAAAATAAAGTATTTGAATTTAAAAATACGACAGGAATATTTCTCTTATTACCAAAATTAACTCTAGATAAACTATTTGGTAAAAAATTATCTCCATATATATAAATTTCTATTCCTTCATCATAATCAGATGAATAACTAGATAAGCTGCTAATATACGGATTAATACCAAGAGAGTTATTTTTTTTATATTTTAAACATCGCGGAACAATAATATTAGTATTAATATTCATATATATAGAGATATTATAATTTATATTTATATTGGCCCAAAATCATCCTTCTTTGCTGTTTTTTTTCCTTCCAGGTTTTTAACAGCCATAATAAATGCAATGTATCCTAATATTAATCCCACAACAGATCCTACAATTACCTGTAAAATAGTATGATGATTATCAATAACTCTCTCAGAAATAGTTATTAAGGATACTATTAAGTAGAGGATTGTTAATTTAACATCATGTAATGCTGAATAAATAAATATGGTTGAAAGTATAACCGATTGAGAATGACCAGAAGGCATTCCATAAATATCATAAGGAATACCGTGTTTATACATAAATCGCTCTTTGTTTTTAATCATTAAATCAAAATTATGTTTATCAATACTTGGTCTTGGACATTGTAAGATTCCTTTTAAAAATAAATTTAAAAAAAAACTCACAAAAAGAAATAAAATATAATAAAATAACAAATTATGTTTATTTCGTAATAATATAATAGTAGTAATCAATAGTATTAATGGTCCATATTGACCTATTTTTTGAAATAAAATAAACATATACATTATACATTTATTTTATTATTAATATTGATATAAACAATCACAAATCATTGTTACTGCCCAATCTAAGCCATTTAAATTTATAATTTGTCCTTTATCATTCAATAATTTAACAGCCATTCTTTCAATATTTACTGGTCCAAAATAAGTTCTTACATTGTCTTGTAAAGAACCACTTAATTCAACTAATACACTTCCTGTTGAAACACCAGAAGTTTTTACTGGAATTATAGCTAATATATCAGGTGTAGTTGGAGCCTTGTACCTAAAGTTTGTAATATTTTGATTTTTATTAATCTCGTTTATGGTATATATTTGTGCTTGAGTTAATGTTCTAGGAGCACTTGGTAATACAATTGCAGTTTTATTATAATTTGGGTTATATTTACCTGCAATTAATAATCCATTATCAGTAATAGAACCTTGATTATCTACAATAGAATCCATATTTGCTTCTGTTACAATTTGTGATAAATTTGGTGTAGTATTTACACAAGTAGTCGGTACATCAGGAGAATAATAAGTAGGGATCTTTAAATTAGATGAATATTCTGTAATGGATACTAAACCATTATTCACATGATTTTGATTATAATCATCAATTACCAATATAACATATTTGGTTCCGGTTAAATCAATAATGGAAGATGCTGTATTTCCATCACTAATTACATTTTCATAAGGAACTCTATATCCCATAATCCAACCCAAAGTTTGATTTAAATAATTAGTATTATTTACACAGCTTGTACCACATTGTAAAGATGCTGAAAAATCAAAAAAAGTAATTAACGTATTTTCAGTAATGGTAAAATTATAAAGTGTATTATTAATCATTGCACCATATAAATTTAATGTAATTTTACCACTGTTCACATTATAATATACAGGAGTATTTACAATATCATTATTTATATTAATAGTTTGAAAATTAAAGAATCCTGCTTTAATAAAAGCGTTGTTCATGGTTGTAACAAATTGTTCCGAGTTGTAATTACCTGAAGCCATAGTAATAGGGACATTATCATTTCCATTTGTAATCCAAAAACATGTATTATTATAATTTGAATCAATCAAATACCATGAAAAAGGTATTTGATATGAGTACAAACGCATAGATAATACATTCTTTAATGTATCCGACAAATCTAGTGTATAATTTGTAGATGTACTTTTTGTACCACTAAATTGACGAAATTGGCTGTCTAAGTTTACAAAACGTGAAATAGTATTCTTTAAATTAGGATTTAAAGAATCTTGTTTTACACTTACATTAAAAGTGTCACTAACTCCTAATTGTTGTCGCGTCATAGATGCATGATCATCACCAAAAACGCCAACTTTTTGTTTTCTATCTGTGATTTTATCTGTTTGAACAGAATCATTTTGCGTTAAATATTGATTTTCAAATCTATCTTTGACTTGCATTTCACCAGATGGATATATTGCATCATTATTATTTTCATCATCATAAATATTTTCTGCATATTGTAATAATTGACTTTGAATATCCTGAAAAAAAACAGAAATTGTCGGATTTGTTTCTTTGAATTTATCAATGTATTTACTTGTTTGATACATAATATTAGACGGTTCCAAATCATTCAGTTCTACTATTGCCATTAATTCACTTAATGAGTAATTAGAAACATTTGTATCAATACTAGTCATATAAATATATAAATGTATAAATATTATTTATATAAAAGATTCAATAAATATATTTTTCAATGTTCTCATAATATTCATGTTTTCACATATACTGTGATTCAATAATTTATTTGATACTGTTGTAAACCCAGAGCCTCGTTTCAAATGTGTTTTTTCTTTAAATAAAATATAATCTAAGATTCTTACCAATTCTTCATTTGAATTTAATAATTCATCTCTAGTTAAATGAAATTTACCTTTGTAAATATAACGATTATAATTTCCGTCTTGGTAAATTTTATAATACTTATCATTGCACATTCTGTTCTTAATTAATCCAATACCTTCAATCCGATTTTTACTATTATTCATTTCTATCACAAAAATATCATCATCTACAAAAATTTTTGAAGATATTTCATAAGGTATCCCATAAATACATTTAATATTATTTTTAGTTCTGTAAATCATGTTTTGTTCCCATGTCATATCATTGAAACGCGTTGAAAATAAGTGGACAACCATTTATTTTACTTTTAACAAATGAATATTATATACATGAAATACAATAACCAATCTTTGTTTTCAATTTTTATTTTTATTATTATCATCATGAATAAAAATAAAATTTTCATCTACGAATAGTCTTTTTATGTTTATTTTTGTGTTTTACTGGTCTCCAATATATTTTTTTTGTAGTGTTACCTGTGCTACTATTATTAGAGAGAAAATCTTTTTCGTAAAATAAAATGAATAAAGTGTTCAAATCCTGAAGTGTAATAATAGATGGTTCAAAAGTAATAGAATCAATGTGTTTTAAAGTAGTGAAATATTTATCGTTATAGTAATCCAAATTATTTATTTTTAAAAACACATTAATATCTTCCGGATTTAATGTGATATTGTATTTGAGTATAGACAATAAAGAGTAAGCAATACTATTAAATTTTGAATTATTTTGAATTATTCTAATTAATTCTTCTCTAGTAATTAAATTTGCATTTTGCATAAAAAAAATTTCTTTTTTTATTTTTTCAATAGTATTTTCTTTATTAATATACAAAATATTTAAATAAATAGTGAAAAGATCTTCTTTATATAGTTCATTGTACGGTTTATCATTTTCCTCAAAATCGTTTATCCATGAATCATCTAATTCTTCACTAATATAACTCATAATCCAAAATCGTTTATTACTTATAATCTAAAGATATTTTACATTATTATTTTTAACTAATCTATCATTATATTATTTAAAGTATTCAAATAATTGTTTGAAATTTTCTTAATTTGTTTTTCTGTCATTTCATCTAATTTATCAAAATAATCATAATCATAATTTTGAAACATAAATGTATTATCATACTCTTCTATACCCCAATTATGTATATATTCATTTCTTCTTTTGTTGTATAAGTCCACCACACGTTGCATCATTGCAAAACATGGTTCTTCTTCTTTTTCTTTGATTTCATCCAAAATAGGTTTAGTTCTTTTCTTATTATCGCTATAAATCCATATAGGTTTTTTGGATGCTTTATCATATTTTATACAAACACAACCTGGAGGGACATAATCGTCATTTATCTTGTCATCACATTGTTTTTCTTGATTTTTCAATTTTATTATATCGGAAAAATTCGTTTTTCCAATAGCCATTTTATATAATCCGGAATCAGATGTTACACTATCTTGCTTGTTGAATTGTAATTCAGGAAATTCGGTAGAAGATTCTAGTGATTTAATGAAGTTATCATGTGTATGTTTTTTTTCTCTTTCCATAGCAACGTTTTTATCTATAAATCTATTTTTTAAAGAATTTGTTGTTTCTATAGTTGTTTCTATTTTGTTATTAGTAAACACATTTTTTTTGCTTTTAACTGCAACATTTGCAGTTTCTTTTAATAAAATATTAAATCGGTTGGAATTATTCATTTTAAACAAGATTTGTATATCTTTTATATTTATTTATTTTAATTAATCAATTTTTTATTTTATTACACCGTTCAAACTTCAACTAAATTACAAGTTACAGTTTGAACTATATCACCCTACAGGGTGCGGTTTCAAATCTTCGCTGGTATAAATATATATTTGGCGTAAAACCTTGAATACCTTAAAGACCACGACGACCATCAACACTAGGACCAGTAACACCAGCAGGACCAGCAGGACCAGCAGGACCAGGAGCCCCAGCAGGACCAGCAGGACCAGCGGGACCAACGGCGCCAGCAGTACCAGCAATACCAGGAGGACCAACGGCGCCAGCGGGACCAGCAATACCAGGAGGACCAGCAATACCAGGAGGACCAGCCGCGCCAGCAGGACCAGCCGCGCCAGGAGGACCAGCCGCGCCAGCAGGACCAGCCGCGCCAGGAGGACCAGCACGACCAGCACGACCAGCACGACCAGCCGCGCCTTCATCTAATTTATCATATATTTTATTAACATCTTGTTGTGACAACGCACCATCATATAAAGTAAAATTTTTTATAAAACAGGTTTCAACTCCATCCCAATCGCCTACCCATAAAGTTGCATTACTGTTTATCGGATGAATATTATTAAAATCTTGATTTGATACAAGAATATTATTATAATAACATTTTATATTATTATTATTTATAACAAAAGTTATTAGAAATGGCACGGCCATAGGAGTATAAACATCTGTATTTAAACCATCATTTGGACTACTATCTGTTGAAACTCTAAAATGCAAATTATTTGTTTGTGGATGATGACTTGGAGTATTAGGAACAATCCATAATCCAGGGACTCTTCCATCGCCACCACCACCATCAATATCCCTACCATCTGGGAAATTACTAATTCGGAAAATTGATCTCCAATTAGGATCAGTTCTCATTATAGAAAGCAAAAAAGAAGCTGATATATTTTTATTTGGTGTTTTGAAACCAAGATCGGAGAATTTATAAGATTTTCGTTTAGGCGTATACCAAACAGTTGTATCAGGGCAACTCCATTTTTTAAAAGAAGGAATATCAAATGCAGGTGAATCTTTTGAACCGCCAAAGCCTTCAATAATGTTTTTGTATGTCATTAAAAATATAATGACCAGTATAATTATTAAAAAAAGACTAGCAACTACTAAATACTTTGATTGCATTATTTTTTTGAATATTTTTTTGAATATTTTTTTTAGATATTTAATCATATGATATTTTATATATATTATAATAACATAAAAAATTTACATTTTAGAAAAAGGTAAAACCAAAACGGTTGCAGATTGCCTCAACCTTTCCCAAAGGTTGAATAAGGAAATAACTTTAAAAGATTAGTATTGTAAATAGAAAAATTAGGGTCAGGACAATTACCGCCAAAATTTCCTCCCTTCATATGATTTTTTGTAGAATATTTCTTTTTGTAGTTTTTTCGTGTAATTCTTCTCTTATTTGTTTTACTTTTTTTATTTGATCTTGCATTTCTAGTTCTACTTTTACGCATAATTATAATATTACATGATAAAATTATATTTATTTATTATTATTTATTATTATTTATATATCATCTACATTTATTTCATCTTCTTCTTCATTCATTGCTATACTAATGGTAGGTTTGTCTTTATTTTGAGATAATTGATCTTCTACCAACTTCATATATTCATCAGTTCTTTCATCTATAAATATTACATCATCATCCGAAATTTTTTTACCATTATCATTATTAAATAAATTCCAATTTTCATTTACAGTATTTTTTAATCTGTCTACATCAATAGGTGAATAGACTTCTAATAAATCGCAATTTTGTAACTTTGTATCGCTTGATTTTTCTGATTCCCATTCACGTAATCCAATTAATATCCAAGTATTGGTACCAATTAAATTATCTCTCTTACCGCGACCTCTAAATTTGCCTCTTATATGACACAGTCTAGTTTTACCATCTATACACAATACATGACACATTCCATTTCCTAACATTTTAGTAACTTGTGCGTAAACTTCACAATCATCATTGGACAATCTTATATTACTAGACTGTCTAGGAACATTTACAAACTTTCTTGCTTGACCTTTTGTTTTACTGCCTCCTGTAGTATTTTTCACCATTTTGTAATTATTTATTATTTATATATTATTTAAAATGCTATTTTTAAAATCAATTTTATTTTTTTAAAAATATTATTATCTATTATTATATTATAATGAGTGCTTGGAACGATTTCACAAAAAAAATTTACCAGGAAGGACGTAAAAAAGATTCTAGTTACAGTTTTACACAAGCTTTAAAAGATGCTAGTAAGCGTAAAGGAGAAATGGGACAACCTAATCTTGCTATGGGCGTTAAACCCAGTAAATCCAAAAAAGCTAAGACTTCTAAAAAAAGTAGAAAAAATAGAAAAAATAAAAAATCAAAGACACAAAAACGCAAATAAAGTAGAAATATTTAGAATTTATCTATAATAGTTGTTTTTGATAATAAATCGTATATTTCATGATGTTGTTCTATATTAACATTATGTAAACCATTAAAATTTTCTTCCATTATTGAATTATAAAAATCATCATAATTCTCTCTAGATAAAATAATATGGATACCATTATCTGAATTTGTATTGTTAGTATTATTGAAACTCATACAATTAATATCCATATTCATGAATAAAAATTTCAAAAATTTATGAATCACGCATGATTTATCTTTAATACTAAAGATTTTCATCATATTATACGTAATATTCAAGAATAAACTATTTAAACAAAATGTTTCCCAAACAGTGTCATTATAATTTTCCAAAATCATCAATAAATACAATTTCCAGCTAAGTTTTTGTGTATCTATGTTAAAAAAACGAATATTTTCTTCTATTTTGCTTCTAATAGAAGATTTCCATTTATTTTTATTGTCATTTTTGAATTTATCCGAAAAATTTTTAAGAAAATATAAATTATCCAAATAAGTATCCATAATAGAGTCTAGATTTTGAAATGTTGTATAAAAACTCTTATCTTTAATTAATTGTTTTGAAAAATATAAATCAAAATGCTTATTTCCATAATAATCAATACTATCTATTAATTCAATGAATTTATCAAGATATTTTTCAATTTCTATGTATTTTGCTATTTTTTGTAAATTTCCCTCTTCCGATAGATCATTTTTTGTAACATTAAATTGCTCGCGCAGCAAACATTTTTCAAAATTATTAAAAAATATATTATCTTTATCGTTATAAAGTAAATTTTTATGTGAAAAATCTAAGAATAAAACATTTTTACTATTTAAATATATTAAATCATCACATAATTTTTCATAAACATGAATAAAATCCCAAAAAATATATCCTGCTCTTGGTTTTTCTGTAAAAATACTGGTATTATTTATATAATTTTTAAAAAATGAATTTATAAAGGGATACATTTTTCCATGATTTTTATATTTTAATAGTACAATTTTGTTATTATTTTCCATTTTTAACGGAATATTCATCTTTTCAATTATTTCTTTATTTGTTTCACAAATTTTTATAAAATCATAATCTTTAATTGTTAAAAAACGTTGTGAAATATTGGATAAATTTAGTAATTCTATACTATTCAATCGTTTACTCACTTCAATCTCATTTTTAACAAAAAAATTATATTCTTTTAATTTTACAATAAAAGCTTGATTTTTTTCATTTAAATCTTTTTTTCTATTGTCTTTCTTTTCTATTTCTTGTATTGATTCTACATTAATTCCAAACTCCATTTATTTGTGTAATATAATTAGTTATTATTATTTTAATTGTTTTTATTTATTATCATAAAATATCTATTTTTATATGTTTTCTTGATCTTTTTTTTTATATCATCCTGATCTACAAAAGAATGTTTGATTAATAATATTACTTCTTGTTGTAATAAATCTATATTAGCTTTACAGAAATTTATAAAACCATCCGATGGCTTATACCAGTCTTGGTTCATATTTGATTTTATATGACTATCCATTGCTTCCAATAACTCCTTCTGAATCCCGATGTAAGCGCAGCGCGTATTAGGTTCTTTTTTTTCAGTTGTTTTTTTCCTAAAATAATAGCGCGCACTTGTGAACATTTTTTTTATTATATCACCATCATAACCTAATGATTCCAGTCTGGTGATTTCTTTGGAAATGACATTTGAATTGTCATGTAACCAAATTTCCCATGCTTCTTTAAAATCCGTTCTATGATCGTATTGATGAATTTTAGAAAATTTATATAATTCATTCATAAATTCTTCTGAAAAATTATAACGATAAATTTTTATATTATTTGTGTTTCTTTCTATAAAATGACCCATAAATTCATTATTTCTCTCGTTATTTGATGAATCAATCTTGGACGCCTTAGATGAATCAAATCCATCATTAATTGTTCTGTTATTATTAATAACAATATCAAAATGGTTGAAATTGTTATTAGTATTATATTGTTCTCTATTAAAGGTTTCATAATTCATTTTTTATTTTGAATACTTATGAAACAAGTATTTTTATTTCAATTTTTTATTTAAATCCACCTCTTAATCGTAACACTAAATGAAGGGTACTTTCTTTTTGAATATTATAATCATTTAATGTTCGCCCATCTTCTAACTGTTTTCCTGCAAAAATAAGTCTCTGTTGATCAGGAGGAATACCTTCCTTTTCTTGAATTTTTTGTTTTACATTCTCAATGGTATCAGAAGCTTCAACTTCCAAAGTAATCGTTTTTCCAGTGAGTGTTTTGACAAAAATTTGCATTTATCTATATATAGTATTATAATGTAATACATTTTAAATTATTTTTACAAAATAAAATAATAATCTCTAATAATTTCATGTATAGTACCATTTCTTTATTTAGTCAACCATATTATGATCCATGTAGTCAATGTTATTTGAATATTGTAACTATGAATCTACCCCCTCGTGGTCCTTTATCAGAACTTACTAGAAGAATTAAATTGAATCCAATTAGTGAATTCAAGGGTTCAGGCAATTGTACGCGAATACAAACATGTGGATTAGGACTCCGCTCATTGCGTTTTTTATCCGATTTTAATGGGTACAATAATAATTGCCATTCTTGTTCTGATCTTATGACGGTAGATGAAGTGCCTGATTTATTTACTTATTTATTGTCAAAAGGATATACTATTGATACGCGCATTACAAAAATGATGAATCAAAGTAGTATCCGTTTTAATACGAATAATTCCAATGAATTAATTGCCATGATAACATATCCTTCTTCATCATTAAAGGCGTAATTGTAATTCTAAATAAAATTGAAAATAATATATGTATTATTCAATAATACTTATACATTCAAATATAATTACAAAGATGTTAACCAATTTAGATATTCCAATTCCAGATATTGTTCAGTCTTACGATGAAAATAAACAAAAAGAAATACTAGAATATTTATCCTATATAAAAGAAAATGAACTATTAAAAAAAGCATATATAATTGCTTTTCAACATTTAGGTTCCTCCTTTAATATTTATAGAAGCAATGGTTTCAAAGAATGGAAGTCTAGTAATTTAACAAATAAATCATCATAAATTTTAATTTTCATTTATTTGGTAGTGTTTGTGCTATTTGGTAGTGTTTGTGCTATTTGGTAGTATTTTTTGCAGTACGATTATTAGTTTTATTAAGCAATGATGGTTTTAGTAATGATTTATTAAAATTTGTAACTGATTTATTAATTCTATTTTCACTATTCATTTTTTCTTTTATTAATCTTTCATAATTTTTACTTGCAGCATTAATTGTATTAGAACTAGAAGTTATCATTTGATTAGTGGCATTGGTTGCGGCTAATACTGCTTCTCCTGCATTACTTAATGATCTAACCATACCTATAACAATACCAGCTACAGGAATTTCTTCTGCGGTATTAAGCGCAATTTTTACAGCGGCTTCTGCTATTTTTGTAATAGATTCACTACCTATTTTAATAGATTTATCTACAAATTGTTCAAGAAAAGGACTTGCAGCTTCTAACATAATAGCACCGGTATTTGCTAGTTCTTCTATGATTTTTCTAATTTTCTCTTTATTTTTAGTGTCAGCTAATGCATTTTTAATTTGATCTAATTTTTCACTAAAATCTTCAGTGTTGGATAAATCTACACCAATTAATTTACCAAAACGCTCAATGCCTTTAATTGTTAATCCAGTTAATAAATTACTTGCTTGAGTTACAACTTGTAATTTTCCTAAATTGAAAACTATGTCATTATCTTTTTTTATTTGGCGCATAATAGCATTTTCTTTATCTTCGCCACCATATATATTTTTTTTGAATTTTTTTCTATATTTTCTTGTTTTCATTATTTTAGATATTGCACTGTTATATTATAGATAGGTTTTAATTTTATAGTAATTTATCAGAATTAGTTGCTTGAAAACATTTTATTGTATTGTGCTTTCTTGAAATCGGCATAAGATAAGGCATATTTTTTATCCACTACCTTTCTATCTATTTTTTGTAATATATTGAAATTTAAAAACTTACCCTGATAAGAATATCTATTAGCATTTTCTTTTAACAATGTTTTTTCATTAACATCTTTTTTATTATCACTAACCAGATTCCTTCTATTTTGCGGTATACTATTTTTAGGCGGTGGCGCGGTATTTACTCGTCCTGTTCCGGCTTCTTTATTATAACTTTTAAACTTTGCAAATACATCCTTTGTTTTATTAACGCTGTTTTCCTGTTTAGACTTATTGTTTTCTTCTTCTTTTTTCTTTAATTTAATTTCATATTCTTTTAATTCTTCATCCATGTCAATATATAATGGCCTATAATTATATGTCACTACATATTTTCTAGCAACTGTTTCTAAATACCTATATGGAATAGATAAATCAGAATAATATTCAAAAGCCAATTTATCGTGATTATAGAACATTAACACATTTCCTAATGGGGTGTGTTCAATAATGTAATTCATTTTAAAGTTCTTCAATTGTTCATCTATTATATATTGTTTTGCTATTTGTTCCAATTCATCCATATGAATTGGATCATTTTGTATTTCTAACAATTCTTTTCTATGCAGATCTATTTCATTTTGAATAGTATTATATATTTGTCTTTTCAAGGATTCATCTTTATTGGATTTATCAGAATCTTTTTTCTTTTTATCTGTGCTTTTTGAACCAATACTATTATCATCCTCAGAATCTAGTAATTTTGACGTAAGTTCTTCTATTTTTTCATTTAATGCAAAAATTTGTTCCAATTGTTTATTTTTTGCTTCTTTTATTAATTCTTGTAGTTTATTCTCTTGTATTAATAATTCTTCTTCTGTAAACATGTATTCATTTTTCATGGCACGTACTTTTGTTAAATATTTTTCTTCATATGGTACTCCTGCTTTTTTTTCAACATTTGCTTCTTCTTGTGATACTTTTTCCTCTTTTTTATCATTTTCTATAGTATTACTGTCTTGTAAAGAAAACCCAAATTTATTAAAAAGACCACATAATAAGAAAATATGTCCAAGAAAAAATATTATAAAAAAAGATAATTTATAATTATCTTTTAAAATTGGATTTTCATTATAATTAATCATAAAATTTATTGGTAATATATTTATGTTTGTTTATATTATTTTAAGCATTTTTAATTTCATATATTCTTTCTAGAAATAAATTTGCAATATCTTTGGATAAATCAGGTAATTTTATTAATTCATATGTTTTCTCATCATTATTTGGATGAAGTCTTACTAGATACAAATCACGTATTTTTTTATCATATTTTTCTTCTAATATTGCCTTATAAGTATTCAATTGCAATGCATAATGCCAAAAATTAGAGTCAGGCATATGACTAATGCATTCGGTAACAGCGTAATGATTATAAGTATTTACTGCTGTAATATCTTTTGCACGTTTCCAATCATAAATACTAAGTGTTCCGTCTGAGTGTTCATATACCATATCAATAGATCCGGCTAATTTTAATTCTTCATTATAGACAATCCATTCTGTCCTGTATGGTATCAAATCTGGTGTGTCTTTTACAAATTCAATAAAATATTGCCATTCCAAACTGGTGGAACTATGTTTGTCCTTTTTAATAATATCACAGTTATAAATTTGGTATAATTCTTTATGTGCGTATTTACATTGTATACGTTTATCATTCATAAAACATTCAATTTCAAAGTGCATATCTGTTCCTGCATCGGATACTGATGCAGCATTATCGCTCCACTTTTTTTTGATTTCATCTGGTGTCATTCCCCAATATTTATGTCCTTCTTTCCAATTTTTACCTTTCATCATATTGGTTATGATTTTATCAGAATCAAAATGTGGAAAATGACTGTGATTCCATGTAGTTACAGAAGTATATTTTGTATCAGGTTCTGTTTTTATAAAATATTTATGACCTTCTTCAAAGAATTGGATATTATCATCACGTGGATGTTTATTTCGCTTGGATAAAACAGGTGTTAATACAGGTTTCCATATTATATCTTGCATTTTGTTTCTTGAATAATAATTAAATTTATTAATTATTATTTACAATGTGAATTGTATATCATTTTTATTTTATTTTATAGAACTCCCTTTTCTGTTAATTGCGATTTTAATTCACTCATTTCCTTCTTTAATGTTTTGATTTCATTGATTAAAATAGGAATCAATCCAATATAATTTACACTTTGAATTTCTGGACCATCCTTTATACCAGTTACCAATTCAGGATATATTTCTTGTAATTCATGTGCAATTAAACCAATATCTTGTTTATTGGTTTTTTTGTTTACATAAGTAACTGGATTCAAATAATCTACTTTAAAATTATTATCATCTAAACTACGAATATTTTCTTTAATACGATAATCAGAAGTTGCATTAAAACTTAATGCAGTTATTTCTCCTGATGCAATTATTTGATTAGCGTATATTTTATTCCAAAACAAATTAGTAGTAGGATTGCTACCACTAAAACCTAAATTAAATGTATTATTAATAGATGGTACAATATTGTAGTTTGAATATAAGGTACCATTACTTGCCGGGGAAGTATTATTGTTTGATAAATAACTTGTACCAGTAAACCCAGTTGTTCCTTGAAAACCTTGATATCCTGTCGGACCAGTAAAACCTGTAAAACCTTGAAAACCTTGATATCCTGTCGGACCTGTAAAACCTGTAAAACCTGTAAAACCTTGAAAACCTTGATATCCTGTCGGACCTGTAAAACCTGTAAAACCTGTAAAACCTTGAAAACCTTGAAAACCAATTTCACCTTTATGTCCTTGAAAACCTTGAAAACCTATCGGACCCGTAAAACCTTGAAAACCTTGAAAACCTGTCGGACCGGTTATTCCTTGAAAACCTTGATATCCTATCGGACCCGTAAAACCTTGAAAACCTGTAAAACCTTGAAAACCAATTTCACCTTTATGTCCTTGAAAACCTTGAAAACCTATCGGACCCGTAAAACCTTGAAAACCTTGAAAACCTGTCGGACCGGTTATTCCTTGAAAACCTTGATACCCAGTTGGACCAGTAAGAGTAGTAGAATAAGTAATTTCTTTGGAAGTTGGATCATAATTTAATGTATAATTAGAACCAGTAGCCCGAATAGGATTCACAAAGAACCCGGTTGTTCCTGCATTGACTGTTTTACTGGAAGATGCGTTTAAAACAATACTGTATGCAGCTTGCCCTGTTTGACCCGCATAATAACCAATAGCAATAGAATTAGCTCCTTGACCTGTATAACCTGCGTTAAGACCCATTGCAATTGCATTAGTTCCTTGATAACTATT
>Ga0114968_10001013_pt1 | contig 21425 bp, 15 predicted proteins | sample M_130807_EF_Meta_FD_87020 | JGI IMG/M metagenome (GOLD analysis project Ga0114968, IMG submission 87020) | Freshwater microbial communities from Lake Montjoie, Canada to study carbon cycling - M_130807_EF_MetaG | ecosystem: Environmental > Aquatic > Freshwater > Lake | place: Lake Montjoie... | reverse complement strand
TGGATGTCGGCACGCATCTGGACAAAGCGGGCGAACTCATCGCCAAGGCCAACGAACTGCTGCCCGACCAGCCCGCCTACATCGACAGCCTCGGCTGGTTCCATTACAAGAAAGGCAACTACCCCGGAGCGCTCAAGGAACTCCAGCGCGCCGAAGCCCTGATGAAGCCCATCACTCCCGATGATGCCGAGATTCTCGAACACATCGGCCTCACCCACCAGGCCCTCGGCGACAAAACCCAGGCGCTAAGCTATCTAGAACGCGCCGAAGCCCTCAAGACCCCCGATCTGAAAGCCCGCAAGCGCATCGAAGACGAGCTGAAAAAAATCAAAGGCGGCAGGACCGATACGGAGAAGAAGTAGCACGGGCTACTCATCCAGCCGTTCGTCCGAATCGATGAACATCCAGCATAGCGCTGAGATCAGGTAGGTAGCCGCAGCCACATACAGGGGCACATTCCAGTTGCCGCCCGACGCATTGAGCAGCCACGCCACCGCCACGGGGCCCAGCGCCCCGCCGAGATTGCCCATCATGTTCATGCTGCCAGAGATGGAGCCTGCGATTTTGCCGCCGATGTCAGCACACGCACCCCAGGCACCCGGCATGGACAGATCATTGAAAAAGCCGGAAACACCCAATGCCAGCATCGCCAGCACCGGATTACCCTGCTGTGTGGCGACGATGATCAGCGCTCCCGCGCCAATCATGCCCAGGATGCTCACCACACGACGTGCACGGCTCAGGCCACCGCCACGGCGTTCGATCCTTTTCGCCACCACGCCACCGATGAAACAACCCAGCCCGCCAAACAGCAGCGGCGTACCGCCCAAAATGGCCGTCCACTTGTCCTGCATGTCCATCTTCAGCGCCTCCTCCATGTACGTCGGCATCCATGTGATGTAAAAGTACCACACATAGCTGATGCAGAAGTAATACAGCCACAGCAGCAGCACGGTGCGGGAAGTAAACAGCCTCTTCCATGGGATCTGCGCATGTTTCCCGTCCAGATTGTGCTGCGCCTCCTCCAGCAGTGCCATTTCAGCCGCATTCACCTGTTTGTGATCACGCGGATTGTCCCGAAACCACCAGTAAAACACCAGCGCCCAGATCACCCCAAGTCCGGCAAAAAGCATAAATGCCGTGCGCCAGCTCATGAAGCTCAGGACCCACAGCACCAGCAGCGGCGTAAAAGCCCCGCCCCACCGTGCCGCCATCCAGGTGATCCCCTGGGCCACACCGCGCTCGCTTTGCGGCAGCCAGATGCTGAACATCTTCGTGATGTTCGGAAAACCACCCGCCTCCCCCGCCCCAAACAAAAACCGGCACACCATCATCGAAACCAGATTCCACGCGTAACCCGTCGCCGCCGTGAACACGCTCCAAAACATCACGATGCGCAGCAGCACCCGTCGCGGCCCCAGCTTGTCCGCCAGCCAGCCGCTCGGAATTTCAAACAGCGCATACGCCAGCGTAAACGCCGAGAACACATAACTCATCTGTTCCTTCGTAAAACCCAGATCCTTCTGGATCAGCGGCGCCGCCTTCGACATGCACACCCGGTCAATGTAGAGCACAATGCCGAGCAAAACGGCAAAAACGATCACGCCATAGCGCGTGCGGGTGGGACGAAGTGCGGATTCCATGGACGGTTGGGAAAGCGCGCATGCTGGCATGCGGTCTGACACGGCGTCAACTACTCAAACGCGAGATACGCATCTGCTTCGCCGTAAAAATTTACGTTCGACCCTCGCATCAATCAATGCTAGGAGCTAACGGTGCTTCTAACGTAGAAGCAAGCTATCAGACAGTCTTTCCATGAGGTAGCACAGTGGAGATACCACGCGGCTTGATCCAACTAAATGCCGTTGGTCACTTCCATCAGGCGCTCGACTAGCTCACGGGTCGGCTCTCCTTGCGGGCACGGGGTCCATTGTTTCTTTTTGAACTCATCGGGAACCCAACGAGCTGTGCTCGCCCGCGCATCATCAATAACCACGGGGAACAAGAAGGGAACGTCCGAGTGCATGGCGTCCATGCGCTTGATTGCTCTGGTCCATTCGCGGCGGAACCAGCCTTCGCGGCGCGCCTCGGTCTGCTGCGAGATGATCGGAACGAAAGCGGCGCAGCGGTCGATTTGATGGCCGATCTTGCGCTCGAAGTCATCGCCGCCGCGCAGCTCGCGCTCGTCCAGCCAGACGTCGATGCAATTCTGCTCCAACGCGTTCTTTAGCGCGCGCGCGGCTTCGCGGTCTTCATGTGCGTAGCTCAGGAACACAGCCCGCCCGGCACGGCTAGCGGACGCAGGCTGTGAGGCGGGCGAACTGCTGTCCTTGGCGCCGGGCAAATCATTGGCCGCCGACCAGCGCTTGTAGAGTTCGTCGATGAAATCGATGCCGCCGCCATCGGGATAGATCACCGTGGGCTTGCTGAAGTGCTCCAGAAAGCTTTTCAAACCGTCATCCTGGCTTGCCTTCGCATCCGCGAGTGTCTCCATCATCGCGAGCGTTCGCTTGGGCAGCGGCTCGTTGCGGGCGAGGCGCAGGACGAGGCGGTCCACCCAGTCGGGAAAATTGCCGCCGAGCACGAGCAGATGATTCTCGCGCAGCGCATCGAACAAGCGCTGGGGGCGCGTGGCTTCGTTTTGCAGGCGGCAGAGGAACTCCAGCATGTCATTCTCCGTGACGGCGAAGTAAGGCGGCGTGCTCATGTGGCCCATCAGGTATACGAGCGTGGTGCCTGATGGAATAGAGCGGCCTTCCGGCAAATCGCCGACCTTGCGCAAGGAGTTGTTAATCACCAAGGTCTTGGCTGCACCGCCGTAGCGTTCCTCATTCAAGGCCAACTCCATCAGCGGATCGAAGGTGGTCGCCACAAATAGATCGAAGTCACGAATTCGCGCCAGCTTGCGCATCCACTCGGGTGGTGTGAGTCCGCCTTCACGCACGAGGTCGCGCACATCCGCATAGACGATGGACTCGGGTTCCTTGGTCTCGCGCAGGATGAATGACACCAAGTTGTGCAACGTCGCGGTGCCTTCGGTGGGCGGCCAGGTGGTTTGATACTTCGAGGCGAGGCGCTTGGCGAGCCACTGCTCAAGCGGCACAAGAGCACCATCGTCGGAGACTTGCGACAGCTCCGGGCCTAGGATCGGAATCACCTCGCGCTGCCCGATGTATTCGATCCAGTTTTGCCAACGGTAATGCGTCTTCATATCGATAGATTACGGCAACGATGTTTTAGGCGTTATCCGGCTATGAGCGAAGACCGTCTTCGCTTGCTGAATGAGATTAATGAACATCAGGCAACATGGAATCACGATTATGTAGAGCACTAAAATCAGGGCTGCGATCCCTCCGGAAAACTCGAAAAAATTGTGATCAGTCCATACCTGCCGAAACTTCTCAGAAAGATATGTTACACACATTTCAGCGCTTGCTGCCAAGCCAAGGACCGCCCATGCCGCAGTGTATGCCGCTTTGACGATCCAGTTCCAGATGCGCAACTTGAACAGGACAGCAATGCACCAAGGCATGTGGACCGCCATAATGACAAACCCAGTCAAATCATCGGAATTGACTGCCCATTCGTCCATAATGATCCCGTTAGCGACGAAGACCACACTCATGAAAATGGAAAGCACGAAAAACGGCCCCAAAATGACGAAAATAAAGAGTGTTTCTGTAGAGGCCGCAATCGAGAGAACTTTCGCCCACCACCCTTGCTCCTTTACATGCCGTAAATCCCGCGATCTTCGACACGGCGCAATCAAAATATCATGCGTGATCTCTACTCGCGAGGTGCCAGCGCGACGATCGACCCGCAGGAGCCTGCGTACCACCAGCGTATCGATGGCGTCCACTGTCACACCCATCAAGCGCACAGCATCTTCAGTCGCCATGCTGTCGCGATAGCCGCTGGTGGTGAGCAGCTGCTCCTCCACGAACACACGCACTTCTCTGTCTAGGCCGATGAAGCAGCGGTCATAGAATCCGCGCAAGATCTCGTCGCGCCTGCCAGACAGGAGTTGTTCAGATATCGTGGGTGAGTTGGTGCGGCGGCGATGATCGTTGAGTTCGGCGCAGATGAGGCTGAGCAAGGCGGGGGCGATTTCGAGATCGTCGAGGCTTGCGCCGGTCATGTCTTCGCGTGCATCGGCTCCGGCGACGAAACGCACGATGCCTTCGCCAACGCCTGCCTCGAACAAGTGACCGCCTGCTTTGGTGATGGCTTCAAGGGCCTGGGTGCCGTTCATTTCCACTAGGCGCAGGCGTTGCGGCAGCAGGGGGCGCAGGGGTTGGCGGGATTCTTCAAGGAAGGCGAGGTATTCCTCGCGCATGGAGATGAGAATGCGGAACTCCTGCTTATCGAAGTCGTAGCGACGGCGGGCGTCGCGGTCTTGATCGAAACGCTCCTGCGCCTCGGCAGGGCAGTTGTTTTGAATCAGATCGGCGAGCTGCGTGAAAAAGGCGGTGCTTCGACTTCTGCGCGGAATGTTCTCGCGACCAAGGGTGAAAATTTCCTCGAACTGATCGAGCACGATCACGGGCAGGGCGCGGTGCCCGGTCTCATCCTCACGGCGATGGAAGCTTTCCCACAACGTCGGCTCCTGCGGGCGCGGGAGTCGTGCGGCGACGGCCTGCTGCACCTGATCGGCGAGGGGCGCGGCGTTTTCTCCGTGATCCAGACGCACATAGATGGGGGCGAAGCCGCTGTCCTGGAGCAAGGGGAACAAACCTGCATTGAGCAAGGAGGTCTTGCCGAGGCCGGACTTGCCAAAGAGAAGGGTGACGGCACCGCGCCGGATGAGGCGAAAGAGTTCCAGCGTTTCGATCTCGCGTCCGTGGAAGAAAGCAGCGTCCTGCTCAGTGAAGGAGGCGAGGCCAGGCCAAGGTGCCTCCCGGCTCAGCGACGACACTGGAGGCAGCGGGAATGTGGCTGGCAGTGACGGAGGCGGCATCTTCGGTATTTAATTATGAGTGAAGCCCCGAGGCGTCAATCAGGGCTTTGGTAGGGTCCTCGACATAGGGTTCGTCAGCGAGGATGCGGATGGGTTCCACGCGCAGGTTCGTCGTGAGGATGAGATCAGGCGGGACGACATAGCGCTCCAGCCCCCGGTGCAGCCACTCGGCCCAGCGCCGTCCTTCCTGGGTGTTGTCCGCATGACGATAGCTGATGAAGGCGCTGTAGCGGCGGGAGTACATGGCGGGTGGACGACCACTGATTCAATGCGAAATTCCCTTTGCCGCCGCATACCAGCCGACGAGTTCATCCAGTAGGATTTCCTCGGTCCGACGGACAAAGCGGCGGAGGGAAGCTGGGGTGCGGATGACAGGGAGAAATTCGCTGGCGCTTTTGAGGCGCTCTACCATTTCGGGATAGACATAGGCGCGGCGCTTCACGTCGGTGACGGATTGCAATGAGGTGACCGCGCCCGCGAGCAACGGCAGGGCGATGGGCAAAAAGTAGTAGATCAGCGTGAGAAGCAGGCTTTCGTCATGTTCGTGCTTGTGATATAGATACACATCGACCTTGTGAACGAGCGCAATGACGATAAAGACAACGGCTAGGACCGAGGTGACAGGACCCGCGATGTGCGCGACGCCATGCCACCTGTGACGGTGATGGGGATCGTATTTTTCATAGTGGCTGATCTGATCCTTGATGCGATCCTTGAGGTAGCCCTCTTTCTCTTTGGCGAAGACCTGCTCAGGCGTGACAGTAGGGTCTGCGGCAGTGGAGGCATCCCGCCAGATGGTCAGGCCCACGGAGAGGCAGAAGCGCCGCCAGCCTGGGAGGTGATCCGTGGCGATCGGGAAGAGCGGATCAAGCAACCTGCCAGAACTGACGAGCCCGCGCACCAGTTCGGTGGCCACCCGCAACTCAATCCAACGGGCCTGCGCGTGTTTGTAGTGCGACCAGAGCATGAGGCCAATTGCGGCTAGTACGAAAGCCAGTTCCATGCCAGCAAGGGCCGAAGGGCGCCAGTCTTTCAGGACCGTTTGTGATCCTGCCGAAACTGCGGCGATGATGGAGGCCGTGAAATGCAGGATGCTGCCACAGAGAAGCGCCCAACGCAGCCTCGTGGCCCAGTCTTTGGCCCCACGGTCAACGAATTCCATCAGAGCCTTTGCTGTGTTCAGAGGCTCCTTAATAATGCCATGCTCGGCATCCGCAGCGTGCTGGATCGCCTTCATTTCGGCCAGACCAGCGTCCGAGGCGCTGGCAAAGCTGGAGGCATCGCCATCAACCTCACCCGTTACAGTGTTGATGCGGCGGACGGGAGTGGGCAGCCAGCGATAGCCGTTTTTGGGCTCTTTGCCCTTGAGATAGGGCATCCGGTCAGCGTTTGCCAAGTCGATGACATCCGCCGTGCCGCCCCGACCGGAAGAAATGATTTTCCCCGTGCTGTCCGCAATCTGCACAGGCGGCGCTTCTTTGCCGTCCCAGAGGGCGATGATGGCATCCGAGGCATAGACGATCTGGGAGCCGACATCGTAATAGCAGTCGTCGCGAAGATGGGAACCGTGGACGATGCGTAAGGTGGCTCCGCCGGTGCCTTCCTTGGCACGCCTAATGTAGTACTGAGCCTGCTGCCAATCGGCCTGAAAGGCAGCCCCTTCGAAGTCCTCTTTGAAATGACTCTCCGGCATGGGCAGGATGACATGCACGGGCATGTCAAGCGTCGTGGCTTCACGCGCGGCGATCAGGTCCGCACCAGCAGCGACACCGCAAAACAACTCTGCGCGCCCGCCCTGCGCCTCGGCTTTTGTTTTCAATACGCAGAGTTCTTCACGAATCTTGACCGCCAGATGCTCCATCTCGCCGCTCGAGCGGCCTGGACTTTCTTTCGGGCGGTGGCCGGTGAAGCCGATAATCCAGACGGGAGTAATCATATGTGGGGAGGATGACTTCCAAAGATAAGAGCAACTCCCAAGCCGAATGACAAGCAACGTTCGTAAAAAGAAGTGAGCAATGGTGGGAGGCGCCTCCCCCCTTCACTCATGCCAAGTCCGCGCCACCCGCTCAATGCTCAGCGCCTTCCCAGTGGCAGGATCGATCGTAATCAGCGCCCCATTCACCCGCACCGCACCACTCCCCACGCCAAACCTTGTCGGCATCATGCTATGGAAACGTTCCAGCACCGGCTCGATCTGGCTGCCGATGACGCTGTCCATCGGGCCGCACATGCCAGCATCACTTTGAAAAGCGGTGCCCTTCGGTAGCACGCGCTCGTCAGCGGTGGGCACATGGGTATGGGTACCTACCACCGCAGACACTTTGCCATCCAGATGCCAGCCCATGGCGACTTTCTCGCTGGTAGCCTCGGCATGGAAATCGACAAAGATCACCGGGGTTTCTTCACGCAGCTTTTCCACCAGGGCGGTGATGGCCGGGAAAGGATTGTCGAGCTGCTGGTTCATGAAGGTGCGCCCCTGCAGGTTCACCACGGCCACTTTGCACTTCTTAGATTCCAGCACGATAAAACCGTTCCCAGGCGTGCCCTCCGGGTAGTTCATTGGCCGCAGCATGCGCGGCTCATCGGCCAGGTAGGGCACGATCTCCCGCTGGTCCCAGATGTGGTCCCCGCTCGTCACCACGGCGGCTCCGGCACGCATGAGGCTGATGGCGATCTTCGGCGTGATGCCGCGGCCTCCGGCGGAATTTTCACCATTCACGACGATGAAATCGAGTTTCAGCTCCTCTTTGAGCACGGGCAGCAGCAGGCCGACCGCTTTGCGCCCCGGCTCCCCCACCACATCACCCAAAAAAAGCAGGCGGAAAAGTCCGTCCGCGCTGTCAGCCGTGTTGTCATTCATCGTGGCGCTACATAGTAGATGATGAAGGCGGGGATCAAGTCTAGGATGCAGTTTATGATGATGAAACGAATGCTGTGCCGCTGCCTGCTGCCGGTCTTGCTCGCGTCCGTGATGGTGACGCCGGGCCTGGCGCAGACCATCGCGCCCGCCCCGCCCCCAACCGTTGCCCCGCTGAGCCCCACGCAGGTGACGCCAGGCCCGCTTACGGTTGCGCCACCGCCCGTTGTCCCAGTGCTCACACCCAGCGCACCAGCCCCGCCCGCCCCGCCTCCTGCTCCCGCCACACGCTGGGACCGCCTGAGCGCCCTCGGCACCAGGCCCGACTGGCTCAAACTGCAGTCGTTTCATCAAACCCTCACCCGCAGCGAATTTGAAACCGCCATCCGGGATGTTTACTCCGACGGCTCCCCCTTCCCGCCGCCGTGGAAGCTGGAATCCGACGGCGTGGTGGTGCAGACCGGCGATCCGCTCAAGCCGGAGGCGCGCATCGCCTTCGCCTCCCATGCCCAAGCACCGCTGCCAGGCACCCGCACCTGGCGGAGCGCAGCCGAAATGCCGCCGCTCAACGGCCGCCCGCTGCTCAGTGACATTCACATCGCTATCGACCCCGGCCACATTGGTGGCGGTTACGCCCAGATGGAGGAGCGCATGCTCAGCTTTGCGCACGCAGAATCCATCCAGGAGGGCGATCTCACCCTCACCACCGCACGGGTGCTCGCCGAACGGCTCAAGGCTCTCGGTGCCTATGTCTCCCTCGTGCGCGACCGGGCGGAACCCGTGACGCAGCAGCGTCCGGCGGATTTGATCGTGCCCGCACGCCAAATCCTGGCCGATGCCGGCTTTCCGCAGCCACAGGAAAATTACAGCGGCGTCACCGGCGATGCGAAAATCCTCACGGTGCAGTGGCAGAGCGAAAAGCTGTTTTACCGCGTCAGCGAGATTCATGCGCGTGGCCTGAAAGTGAACAACACCATCAAGCCTGACGTGGTGCTCTGCCTGCACTTTAACGCCGAGGCCTGGGGCGATGCCACCGCGCCGCAGTTCTCGCCGATGAATCACCTGCATGTGCTCGTTAATGGCTGCTACTCGCCCGTCGAACTGGAGCAGCAGGACGTGCGTTACGAAATGCTCCGCCGTCTGTTCTCCCGCACGCATCAGGAGGAACTGCCGCTCGCTGAAGCCGTGGCCAATGGCATGCGTCAGACCACCAGCCTGCCAGCCTACGTGTACACCACGCCCAATGCCCGCCACATCGGCATGAACTCCTATGTTTATGCACGGAACCTGCTGGCCAACCGCATTTATGACTGCCCGGTCGTTTATCTTGAGCCCTACGTCATGAACAACGAGGAAACCTACCGCCGCCTGCTGCGCGGTCATTTCCTGGGCCGCACCCTCATTGCCGGGCGTTTGCAGACCAGCGCCATCGAGGACTACGCGCAGGGAGTCGTCAATGGCATCGTCGCCCACTACCAGAAACACCGCCAGCCATGAAAGTGCTCGTCGCAGGATGTGGATTCGTGGGCGAGCGCATCGCCGATCTCCTGCATGCCGCCGGGCATGAGGTGATCGGTATTACGCATTCGCCGGAATCCGCCGCACGTCTCGCCATGGCTAGGCCATGGCGCACGGAATCCTGCGACATCTCCAATAGCGATGCCGTCATTGCGCTCGCTGCCAGGCTCAACGCCAGCAGCATTGATGCCGTCATCCATTGCGCCAGCTCCAGCCGGGGTGGTGCCGAAATGTACCAGTCCGTCTATGTCGATGGCATGCGGCATCTCACCCAGGCCTTCCCCGCCGCCTTCCCCCTCTACACCAGCAGCACCAGCGTCTATCCCCAGGTCAACGGTGAAACCGTCGATGAAACCAGCTTTGCCGACCCTGATCGCGATACCGGCCGCCTGCTGCGCGAAGCTGAAAACATCGCCCTGAACGCCAGGGGCGCTGTCGCACGACTCGCCGGCATCTACGGCCCGAGTCGTTCCTTTGTGTTGAAGAACCTGCTCGAAGGAAAGGCCGCCATCGAAGGCAATGCTGGGCAGGGCCGCATCCTCAATCAAATCCACGCCGACGATGCTGCCAGCGCGCTCGTGCACCTCGTTACGCAGCGCCTGAACGGCATCTACAACATCGTCGATGATGCCCAGATGACGCAGCGCCAGTGTGTGGAGCGTTTGTGCTCCATCTTTGGTGTCAAAATGCCCGGAACACGCGAGCCGGATCCCAATCGCAAGCGCGGTTGGAGCCACAAGCGCGTCTCCAACACCAAGCTGCATGCCACAGGCTGGGCACCGCGCTACGCCAGCTATTTCGATGCCCTGCGTGACGATCCCGACCTCACTTCCTCCATCCTCGATCTCGTTCAAACCTCCGGGGAAACTCACCCGTCCCGCCAGCCCAACATTGTGCTGATCGGCCTCATGGGTTCGGGCAAAACCACCGTCGGCCGCATCGTCGCGCAGATGATCGGCTTCCAGATCGTCGACACCGATCATCTCATCGCCGACACCGTCGGGAAAAGCATCCCTGACATTTTTGCCACGGAAGGCGAAGCCGCCTTCCGCCAGCATGAATCTGCCGCTTTGCGCTCACTTCTTGGCAAACGCGGCTGCGTCATCGCCACCGGCGGTGGCATCGTCACTCAGCCACGCAATCTGGCCATCCTCCGTCATCTAGGCTACATCGTCTGGCTGGATGCCGACCCTGAACGCCTCGCCCGCCGCACCGCGATGAACACGAACCGTCCGCTGCTCAATGGCGAGGAAGATCCCAAGGCCAAACTCGAACGCCTGCTGAACGAGCGCAAGCCGCTCTACAAAAGCCTCGCCGACCTGCGCATCAAGACCGCCGAACTCACGCCGCAGGAAACCGCCTATGGCGTCATGGAAAGCGCCCGCGTCTTCTTCGCCCGCAGGCAAAAACTCGAGTCAGTGAGCTGACAGATTCAGCTCCAGTTGATCCTCCGCCCCCAGCGCCCGCGCATCATGCCCGCGCAGACGCAGCTCCGCTGCAAATTCGCGGGTCGAACCATGCACCAGATAGACCCGGCGCGGCTTCACCTGCTCAATCGTTTCATGCAGTTCAGGATGGTCCGCGTGATCACTCAAAGGAAACGCCACATCCACTCCATAGCGATACTTGGCACTCGGCTGAATGGCCCAGCCCGAAAGCATCGCCGTTCGCATCTTCGGCAGCTCCAGCTTCGATCCCGGTGGAAACACCAGCACATGCCCTGCGGCCTCGTCAGCCTTGAACAGCCGCCACTGCGGCAGTTTCCCCAGATGCGGTGCCAGCACCTCCGTGATCTGCGCCACACTCGGGTGCACCATCACTGGCAGGCCCTCATCTCCCAGCGCACACAGAATTTCCTGCGCCTTGCCCAGCGAGTACCCCTGCAGCACCGGAATGCCGCCATCACGCAGCGTATCGCGCACAAACGCCAGCATCTGCGCGATCACATCCTCCGCCGATGGAAACTTATACTTCGGCAGCCCAAACGTCGTCTCCATGATCAGCGTATCCGCCTGCATCAGTTCGCAGCGCTCCGCACTCAGCCCCTGCCGCAGTTTGTAGTCACCGGTGTACAGCAGCGTGGCTCCGTCCGCCTTGCGCGTCAGATGCAGCATCGCCGAACCCGTGATGTGCCCCGCAGGCAGCAGCCGCATCTCCCAGCCTTCCCACTCAAACACCTCCCGCATATGCGGAGTCACCACCTTCCCCCCTTTTTTTACCGATTTCCGAACCACCATGAGCTGATGCGTGATCTCCGAACAAATCGTCAGCCCATGACGCGCCACATGGTCGCTGTGCGCATGCGAAACAAACGCCCTCTCCTTCCCAAAATGCGGATCCAGCCACAAATCCGCCTCCGGCAGGTAAATGCCGCGTGGATGAGTGACTTCGATGAGCGGGGGCATGCAGGAGTAAGAGTGGTTTACGCTTGAGCACCACCGCTGTCGCCGCATTCTGTCTCAAACACCGTGTCAGCCCAAACCAGCATCAGTCTCACCGCCAAACAACACGACATGCTCATCCAGAGCCTGGAGTTCTTTGAACGGCATATCATCAAGCGCGGCACCCAGCTGTTCGCGCGTCAGTCCGTGCGGCACGTGGAATGGGTGGAGCCAGGTGCCATTCTGCGGGGAGAAGTGCAGGGCAGCGAACTCTACACGGTCACTCTCGATTTCAGCCCTGATGGCATAGAAACCTCCTGCACCTGCCCCTATGAAGTGGGCTGCAAGCACGCCGTCGCCTTGATCCTGCTTCTACAGGCGCAGTCCATGACAAGTGTCGTCCCTCAAACCAAGACGCCAAAACCGGCCCAGCCGGCCAAAACCGCCGTCGTCCAGCCTGAGGCGGATTCCTTCGCTGGCCGGGCCGCCGCACGACTCGGCATCATCCTCACCGCCTCCCAGTTGAAATTTCTCCAGCAGGCGTCGGCCTGGTGGGCGGGTAGGCAACACGTGGTGTCACAGTCGGATTTGTTCAACCTCTGCGGTCGGCAAAGCTACTGGGGCTATGGCCAGGTGCAGCTCTGGCCCGCGAATCATCCACCTGTCGATGAAACCGAATTCTTCGCGTGTCTGGCTGGGGCGCTGGATGCCTGCCAGCTCGCGATGCCGACTGCTTTGGCAGGGCTGGTTGATCCAACGGTGTTGCAACGGCTTCTCCACAAATGGGAGCGGCTCAGACAAATCGACGAATGGCGGAGACGCCTTGGCTCCTGGCATGAGCCGCAGTTGCATCTGGCCACCGAGGCTCCGGAACTGCGCCTCGTGCTGCATTCAAAAGGCGCTCTCATCCAGGTGCGCCATCCGGGAGAGGCCGACTTTGGCAAAGCTTCGCAGAAACTGCTCAAGCAGTTTTGGGGTGGCTCCACTCACTACGGCAATGGCCCCCAAAACCTCCTCAGCGCCGGCTCAAACCTCGTGCTGAAGGCTGCCGTCCAGCAATATGGAGATCTCCGCTCCCACGACATCGAGCCGCTCTCAGACTCGCTTGCCAAAAGCCTCGGCCAGCTCATCTCCACGCCGCAGTTGTTTCAAACTCACGTCGTCACCTCCACGGGGGAACCTCTGCCCATCCTCGACGAACCCCTGCGCTGGGATCTGCAGCCCCCAGCCACCTCAGGGGGCGACTACGAGCTGCGCATGTTCGATGAAGAAGGCCGCACCCCGCCGCCACCCCTCGCCATCGTGCCAGGGTTCCCCATGCGTTACGTCACCCATGAGTCCGTGTTCCCCGTGAATTACTGGCCCTTTGGCCATGATTCCATGCACTGGCCGGTCTTCATTCCTGCTGCGGCGCTTGAAACCAAGGAAGGCGTCAGTGCCCTCGCCAAACTCGGTCTGCCTGTGCCACAGCGCCTCGAAGGCCGCGTGAAGATCATCCGCGCTGAGATTGACGTACGCTGCAAAATCCACCGCTATCCTCAGACCAGCAGTGACTACCTGCATGTGCGTGCGCAGGCCAGATTCGCCGGTGTGCAGAATCCAAGCCTCTGGAACGGCACGAACTGGTCCGCCTCCCAGCGATTCAACCAGAAAGAAATGCCCCCGTCGGATGAAATCGTGCAGCTCGACAGCTCCCACCTGCCCGCCGCTGGCTCCTGGCTGGCTCAGTGGCAGTTCAGGATCTTTAACAACGCTCCGCATGACCAGTGGCTCGAACAGCGAATCCAAGGCAAGGACTGGCCGGAACAATTCCTCGCCTGGCTCGACCGTCGTCCCAAAGGCCTCACTGTCGAACTGGATGCCGAACTCGCCAGCCTCCGCGATGGCAAAGTCGCCGGTCATGTACGCCTCGACATCGAAGAATCGAAGACCGGCATCGACTGGTTTGACCTCAGCGTCGCTCTGGATGTCAGTGACAGCTCCCTGACTCAGGAGGAGATTGATCTGCTGCTCAAAGCGAAGGGCAAATGGGTACGCCTCCCCGGCAAAGGCTGGCGCAAACTCGAATACCAGCTCAGCGATGCGCAGTTACAGGAGCTCGCCGAACTCGGCCTCGCAGCACATGATTTCAGCGCGGAAAAGCAGCGCCTGCATGCCCTTCAGCTTGGCGGTCTCGCTGGGAAAGACACCACGCTCCTCAGTGCGGAGCGCATCGCTCAGGTACGTCGCCGCGTGGAGGAAATCCAGACCCGCGTCACCCCGCAGCTGCCACAGGGCATCACCGCCACTCTGCGCCCCTATCAGACCGAAGGCTTTCACTTCCTCGCCTACCTCACGGCCAACCGCTTCGGCGGCGTGCTGGCAGACGACATGGGTCTGGGCAAAACCCTGCAAACACTCGTCTGGATCGCCTGGCTGCGTGCTGAGCAGCAGATGCAGGAGCCCATGCTCGTCATCTGCCCCAAGTCCGTCCAGGACAACTGGCGCGGAGAAGTTTCACGTTTTTTCCCCCAGCTCTCCGTCGAGGTTTGGAACCGCGCCAGCGCAGGAAAGGCCGGCCTCGACGGCAAAATCGATCTCCTCATCATCCACTACGCCCAGCTTCGCATCCATGAAGAACTACTGCGCAAAATCGAATGGGGCGCGGTCATTCTCGATGAAGCCCAGGCCATCAAAAATCCCATCTCACAAAACTCCCAGGCCGCATGTGGATTGAAAGCAAGGCACCGCCTCGCCCTCACCGGCACCCCCATTGAAAATCGCCTGCTCGATCTTTGGTCCATCTTCGCCTTCGCCATGCCCGGCGTCCTCGGCACCCGCTCCGCCTTCACCAAGAACTTCGACGGCAAGGAAGACCCGCTGGCCCGCCGCCGCCTCGCCGCACGCACCCGCCCCTTCCTGTTGCGTCGTACCAAAAACGAAGTCGCCCGGGATCTGCCAGACCGCGTGGAGGAAGATCTCAGTATCGAACTCGAAGGCACGCAGGCCGCCCTGTACCAAGCCGAAGTCAAACGCGCCCGCGCTCAGCTATTGAAGGTCGAAACCAGCAAACAACTCGATAAACTCCGCTTCAACATCCTCACCAGCCTGTTGCGCCTGCGGCAGATCTGCTGCCATCCGCGCCTGCTCGGCCTTGAAGCCACCGCCACCAAAAAGGGCCGCAAAAAAAACGCCGAACCCGCCAGCGAGAGCGCCAAAGTCGCCGCGCTCATGGAACTCCTCGAACCCCTCATGGAGGAAGGTCAAAAGGTACTCGTCTTCTCACAGTTCGTCGAAATGCTCGCCATCATCGAGGCCGAGATCCAGGAGCGCGGCTGGCAGTCCTTCAAACTCACCGGCCAGACCGAAGACCGCGGCACACTCGTCAATGATTTCCAAACCTACGCCGGTGCCGCCACCTTCCTCATCAGCCTCAAAGCAGGTGGCTTCGGCCTCAATCTCACCGCCGCCAGCTACGTCGTCCTCTTTGACCCCTGGTGGAATCCCGCCGTCGAAGCCCAGGCCATCGACCGCACCCATCGCATCGGCCAGCAGCAGACCGTCTTTGCCTACCGCCTCATCGTGAAAAACAGCATCGAGGAAAAAATCCGCCTGCTGCAAAAACAAAAAGGCTCCCTCGCCAACGACATCCTCGGCGAGGAAAACTTCGCCCAGGCCCTCACCCTCAACGACTTTCAGTTCCTGCTCGGCGGGGAGGAGTGAGGTTTATTGATCGCCCTTCAAGGATACTCTCGCATATTTCTCCAACCAGGCATCAGCCTCCTCATGAGAGTGAAAACGATAAACCCCTCTGGGACATAGACCCCTACGCGGAGTCTTCCGTTCTTGTCTGCGTATTTCCTCCCATACATCGCTTGATGTATCTGACACATGCTGCCCTACAGTCTCACCGAGGGACACTTCGTCGTTGGCGACAGTTCTGGGCTGCATGGAAACCAAATTAGGCGCAGGGCATGAAGTTGCAAGGCCGGGCATCCGGCCCCAAGAATGCGCATGGCCTCCCTCGCCGATCAACTCATCTCTCTTCTCGGTCCTGACCGCGTCTCTGCCAATCAGGCGGACATCGCTACGCACAGCACGGACAAATGGTTCGCGTCGAATCCCCCCGACGTAGTCGTGCATGCAGAATCCACCGCCGAAGTTTCCGAAGTGCTGCGGTTTGCAAACGCCAATCGCATTCCCGTCACACCCCAGGGTTCACGCGTGGGCTATGTCGGTGGCTGCGTACCGCTGCAGGGTGGCATCGCGTTGTCGGTCGCCCGAATGAACAAGATCAAGGAGATCACCCTCGCGGACGGCGTGGCGGTGATCGAACCAGGGGTCATCACCGGCCATCTGCAAAATGAGGTGCGCGAGCTCGGCTGGTTTTATCCACCGGACCCGGCCTCGCTCAAAGAGTGCAGCCTCGGCGGCAACATCGCCACGAATGCAGGCGGTCCGCGCTGCCTGAAATACGGCGTCACCCGGCACTACGTGCTCGGTTTGGAGGCGGTGCTGGCGGACGGCTCCATCGTGAAAGCAGGCGGACGCTGCCACAAAAACAAAACCGGCTTCGACCTCGTCGGTCTCATGGTGGGCAGCGAAGGCATGCTCGGCGTCGTCACTGAGGCCACCCTGCGTTTGATCCCTCATCCGCCCATGCGCGCGATGCTCTCCGCAGGCTTCAACTCCTTCGCGGAAGCGGCGAACGCCGTGCAGCGCATCCTCGGCAGCGGCTTCCTTCCAAGCGCGCTCGAAATCGCCGACAAGTTCACCCTGCGTGCCGCACGCGAATATCTCGGTGCCTCCGTCACCCCGGAAGGCGATGCCCACTTGCTGGTGGAAATCGATGGCCAGCCTGATTCGGTCAAAGGAGAGATCGACCAACTAGCGAAACTCGTGGAAAGCCTCGGCAGCATCTGCCTGAACAAAGCCATGGGCGATGAAGCCTGCGAAGCCTTCTGGAAACTGCGCCGTGAATTCAGCTACAGCCTGCGCAACACCGGCCTGATCAAACTCAACGAAGACATCGTCGTGCCGCGCGGTCGTCTCGTGGATCTGGTCGATTTCGCAGAAAAACTGCAAAGCGAACACGGCTTCCCAGTCGCCTGCTTCGGCCATGCGGGCGATGGCAACATCCACGTCAACATTATGGTTCCGACCATGGACGATCCCGCGATCCGCGAACGCGCCGAAGTCGCCCTCGACCAGCTTTTCCATCAAGTCATCGCCTGGAATGGCGCGATCACCGGCGAACACGGCATCGGCATCGCTAAAAAGCGCTGGTGGCGTGATGCGGTCTCTCCCGCCGCAAATGAAATGCACCTGCGTTTGAAGGCGGCGCTCGATCCGAATGGGATTCTGAACCCCGGGAAGTTTCTGGGGTGATGCCACCACCTGCAAGATCACTCATTCCAACGCTGTTCCAATCCAACCACCATGACCAAACTGCTCATCCCGACCCTGTTGCTCGCGCTGCCCTTGTACGCGGCTGATTTGAAGTTCAAAAAATTCACACTCACCGAGGAGTTTGTGGCAGAAGGAGCGCACTTCGCGGATTTCGATCATGATGGCCAAAACGACATCTGCTCAGGCCGCTTCATCTGGAGGGGCCCCGAGTTCAAGGAACGCGTTGAGTTCGCACCCAAGTTCGAAAAAGAGCCGTACGATCCGGCCAAGGGCTACAGCGATTTCTTCCTGACCTACTCCTATGATTTCAATGGCGACGGCTGGAGCGACATCATGGCCTATTCCTGGCCGGGCAAGGAGACTTGGGTGTTTGAAAACCCGCAAAACAAAGGCGGAGAGTGGACGCGCCACACCATCTTCGACGTCACGGACAACGAATCCCCCGATTTCAAAGACGTGAATGGCGACGGCAAACCCGAACTCATCTGCCACACCGGCGGGCAGCTCGGTTATGCCGAGATCGACTGGGCCAATCCCTTCGGCAAAGCCCACTTTCGCCCCATCTCACCGAAATCACCGGAGAACGACAAAAAGTACTTCCGCTACACCCACGGCTATGGCGTGGGCGATGTGAATGGCGATGGCCGCCCTGACATCCTCGACAAAGAAGGCTGGCGCGAACAGCCCGCAGACACCAAGGCCGACAGCGACTGGATGTTTCATCCTCAATTGTTTACCGTGGAAGGCGGACGCGGCGGTTCCTTCATTCTCGTTTACGATGTGAACGGCGACGGTCGCAACGATGTGATCAGCAGCTACGACGCCCACGGCTACGGCTTCGGCTGGTTTGAGCAGAAAGCCGATGGCTCCTTCGCCGAGCACAAGCTCATGGGAGCCACCGTCGAAGAGAGCCCGGTGGGCGTTAAATTCAGTCAGCTCCACGCCATGCAGCTCGCTGACATGAATGGCGACGGCATCATGGACGTGGTCACCGGCAAGCGCCGCTGGGCGCACGGTCCGCTCAAAGACGATGAGCCGAATGCAGCGCCGGTGCTTTACTGGTTCGAGATCAAACGCGACGGCAAGGAAGCGCAGTTCATTCCCCATCAGATCGACGACAACAGCGGCGTCGGCACCGAGGTGACCCCTGGCGACGTGAACAAAGACGGCAAGATGGATGTCGTCATCGGCAACAAGAAGGGCGTTTTCGTCTTCCTGCAGGAGTAGTCCATTCAGTGCAACACATCACCCGCGTGCAGCGGGTGTCCGCGCAGAAAGTCGGCGGCAGACAAACGTCTGCCGCCTTCGATTTGGACTTCAAGCAGATTGAGCAGACCGTTGCCGCAACTGACGAGGATGCCATCCGCATTGGCCCCAACAAGGGTGCCCGGCGCAGGACAGGCATCTGCATTCTCAATGACTTGAGCCCGATGGATCTTCATCTGCATCTCTTTGAGCAGGCAGGACGTGCCCGGCCAGGGAGTGAAGGCGCGAATGAGGCGATCAAGTTCAATGGCAGGGCGCGTCCAGTCGAGACGACCGTCCTGACGCGTGAGTTTGCGGACGTGGGTGACTTTCGATTCATCCTGCTTTTCACGTGGCGGATGGCCGGTGGCGAGGAGATCCAGTGCAGCTTCAAGCGCCTTAGGTGCCTGTAGTGCAAGCTTGTCGTGCAGGCTGCCTCCAGTGTCGTCTGCGGCGATGGGCATTCGCTGCATGAGCAAGATGTCGCCGGTGTCGAGACCTTCATCCATGAACATGATGGTGACGCCGGTTTCGGTGTCGCCGTCCCGAATTGCGGCCTGGATCGGGGCTGCACCACGGTGGCGTGGCAGCAGTGAGGTGTGCACGTTCAGGCAGCCGAGCGGCGGCACATCCAGCACGGCACGGGATAAAATCTGACCGTAGGCCACCACGATAGCGACGTCTGCTTTGAAGGCCTTTAGTTCCTCCACGGCGTGCCGGATTTTCAGAGGCTGCATGACGGTGAGTCCTGCTGCAAGCGCGCGCACCTTGATCTGCGGCGGCGTGAGCACCTGCTTGCGGCCCACAGGTTTGTCAGGCTGCGTGACGACGCCAACGACTTCGTGTTTCGTCGAATTGCACAGCCAATCCAATGAGGGAAGGCCGATGTCGCCAGTGCCAATGAAAAGAACGCGCATTGGGTGCGGCTAAACCTTCATTTTTTCCAGCTCTTTCCATGCATCCAGCTGCATGACGCCGCCGATGATGTCATAGAGTACTTTGGCGGGTGCCTGACTGGCGTCGATGTCGAGGACGCGGTCGCCGGCGTAGTAGTCGAGGATCGGCTTGGTTTCGGCTTCGTAGGTGGCGAAGCGTTGCTGGATGACGGTTTCATTGGCATCGTCAAAGCGGTTGTCCTTGAGGGCTCGTTTGCGGAGGCGGCGGGCGAGTTCGGTGCGGTCGGGGCAGGACAGGTGGAAGACTTTGAGCACTTCGATGTGGGGTTCCATGAACCGGGCCTGCTCCACGTTGCGCGGGATGCCGTCGAGGACCAGGAAGTCGATCTCTGGCTTAAACTGATGAGAATCAATGCGTTGCTTGAGGTTGGCGTGCCAGAGTTCGACGGTCACGTCATCCGGCACCAGTTCGCCACGGCTGGAGTATTCGACGAATTTCTGGCCGATGGCGGTGCGGGTGTCGAGGGAGCGAAAGACGTCGCCGCAGGCGAGGTGATGGAAGCGCGGGATGCTGCCCAGCACCTTTCCTTGCGTCCCCTTGCCACTGCCGGGAGCGCCGAGGATGAGGAAGGCTTTGATGCGGGCGGAATGAGGATCGTCAGACATGATTGGGCGAGACTAGCACGTTACGATTTTGCAACAACTTGCGCGGCGGCCAATTTCACTTCTTCGACGGACAAAGCGGACATTGAGTGTGTCGGATTCCGCAAAAAGCTCACCCAAGGCTGGGGTGGGGCCCAGATGGCGGGATCGGTGGGACCGAACAAAAGGAGGGACGGTACTCCGCATGCGGCGGCCAGATGGGAGATGCCGCTGTCGTGGCCGAGGAAGGTGGTGCAGGTGGCCAGGCGGGCGGCGAGTTCGGTCAGGGGGAGGGAGTGCCAGGTGGTGTGGCCGGTGGGTTGGATGCCGCGCTCTTGTTCGGCTTCGCCGGTGATGAAGATGACTTCCTTGTTTGGGAAGGAGTCGGCGACTTGCAGCCAGTTTTCGAGGGGCCAGTTTTTCTTTTCGGAACCGCTGCCGACGTGGATGGCGATGCGTGGGTGGTTAGTGGGATGGCGCTGGAAGTGGGCGCGGTGGAGATGGTCGTCTTCGAGGAACATGGCGAGTTTTTCGAGGCCTTGGGCGAGTTGCCTGGAGGCGTGGGGGCCGTCTGGCTGCACGCGGGGGGAGCATTCGATGAGGGTCTTGACGCCGACGCGTTCGAGGCTGGCGCGGAAGTGGCCGTCGGGGTCGTAGAGGAAGGAGACGACGAGGTTGAAGCTGCGGAGGTGTTCGGCGAGGGCTTCGTCGATAGGGGCTGTTTTGGCGAACAGCGGGGCCATGGTGCGGTGCTCGAGGCTGCGGATGGAATCGGCGAGGCCGGCGGTGCGGGCGAGTTCGGCGATGGTGGGGTAGCCGATGATTTCGAGGTGGCAGCCGGCGATGGTTTCGCGCAGCAGACGGAGCGCCGGTAGGGTGAGGATGAAGTCGCCAATCGCGCCGCCACGAATGACGAGGACACGGGGCGGGGGCTTCATCAGTAGAACAGGATCGCCGCCACGAGCAGCAGCACGCCATAGGCGATGCCGCTGTAAACGGCGAGATTCCAGCGCTGCGGTTTGGCGATCAGGATGTTCACCCAGTCGCGCATGAGGAAGGGCATGCCGATGAAGAACATGCCGGTGATGATCCAGACGTACGCGAGGATGGGGAGCAGCAGGCGGCTGACGGGGGGCTGCAGGAAGGCGGCGGTGAGCACCGGTCCGGCGACGAGGAGCAGGAGGGAACCGAGGGCGCGGACGGCGAGGAATTCCTTCACGTAGATGAGCACGCCCACGTAACCGCCGGCGACGATCAGCATGAACTTGTCGCGCATGGAGAAGAATTCACCCATGTCCATGTTGGCGAGCGCGAACTCGCTCCAGAGGAAGTCGATGGTGAGCAGGATGACGCCCCATTTGTAGTCGCGGGGGAAGGTTTTCAGGAAGGCCTGGGTCGTGGCGGTGTTTTTGAGCGCCCAGCCATGGGAAAGGATCAACGCGAGCGCCACGACGATGCCGGTGCCCTTGAGCGGGATGCCGCCGGTGGGGGCCAGGTGGTAGAGGTAGTCGTAGAGGTCTGAAAACATGCGCGGAAAGCGG
>Ga0114968_10001012_pt1 | contig 21427 bp, 24 predicted proteins | sample M_130807_EF_Meta_FD_87020 | JGI IMG/M metagenome (GOLD analysis project Ga0114968, IMG submission 87020) | Freshwater microbial communities from Lake Montjoie, Canada to study carbon cycling - M_130807_EF_MetaG | ecosystem: Environmental > Aquatic > Freshwater > Lake | place: Lake Montjoie... | reverse complement strand
AGGTTACGTTTGATTAAAGTACATGCCGCTAATCACATGATGGATTGCAGCAACTGCCAATAGAATCAAATATCCACCGCTAACCGTGTGCCCAACACGGGGGAACACTGATGTAACAAAGCAGGTAATAATGAATGTTGACAGGACAATGTCGATTGTGCTATACTGGCTAAGGTGCTCACGAATAAGGTGCGTAATGCTGTCAACGCTGTTCGAATCAACAATAACAATCTTAGGGTTCATTTTTACTTCCTAAAGACCAAAGACCTCCTTGTTGTCGGTAGACGACCTCGATGTTGTCAATTTTTGGACGGAGAAGGTCCTGCCACTCAGTTAATCCTATGCGCGTAGAGCCCTCTGGAGTATTCCGATTTGTAAAAGTACGCTCACGAATACGCTCTGACTCTTGAATACCTCTATCGGCCTCTTTTAGTTCATAGACTACACTTCGCACTTCGCGAATCATATTACGTGGGTCACGCGTTGGGTCATAGCGGTCGAAGAATGGATTCATTGCTAGACTCGGTCCACTTGTATCATATGGCTTCGACTGGCGAAAATCGCGTGTATCTGTGCGACTACTTAGCGGTGCCATATCAAAAAATACACCTTTTGCTGTGTCAGGTACACCGCTACTAGCACTTGGGGTCTGTCTTGAATCATCTATTGCGTTTGCTTGAGCTAATACTGCCGCCGCCTTTGCTTCATCGCGTACAAAGGCTATTGTTGTAGGATTATTACTTTTATTTTTATTAATAAATGCGGTGTATGTTTCATTATACGCTTTTTGCCCTGCCTCCTGCTCAATAGGATTTGTTGTGGCAAGGAGTCTAGCAATAGTATCTGGGCTCTTTACCTTTGGATCCGCTTCTGGACGGTAAAAGTCACTTTGTTTATATTTTAAAGAAGATGCTGTTGATTCCATGAATCGACTATTAATTGTGTCGCTAGCTCCTACTTCCTTTCTTGAGCGAGGCTGAAAAAGGGGTGGAGGAATCCGGAGTGCTCCTGCATATTGAAATGACTGTATTTCTTGGGTAGACGTACTATCTTTATAAGGGTCATTTGGAAGTAAGAAATCTGACCACTGCATCATGGTAAGTACTAATTTAAAGTATCTAAAAGATACTTTAGACCAAGTGCTATAATATGCTAATCTAAAGAATCGCGAAAATACATAGTAGAGTATGTATCTTATTCCAATCGTGGAATCCCCTATAAAAAATGATGAAAAATATAATTTGATAAAGTGCTCTATATTTCTAGAGCGTAACGGATTGGCTTGCATTTCAGTAGTATCATTAGAGGCAGCCAAATTATATCTTGCACACAATGATATATTTCTACTGAGTAATCCTATTGTTGTGGGTGACCTTATTTTTGCCTCAGTTGACCCTGTAAAAACGGACCTATCTGCATTTTACACAATGTCTGAGGTTCTTCCAGCAACCCTTCCAACACGTGAGGTGTGGAGGCATTTTGTCTGGAATCATGTTGCTACAGATACTTGGGGAACAAATTTGCATTTAGATTTAATTCAATGTGAGCCGTATTTGGCAGGGCATTTACTTTTTACCTATTTTAAGACTTCACGCGTAGTATAAATAGATGAGTTCAAACCGTAATAAGACACTCCGTAAATCGGACTCACACGATATAAGTGGAACAGATTATTCCCAGAACGATCCATTAGCCGAAATGTTAAGTGTGGAGGCAGGGATGGCTTATAAGAAGCCATGGCATCGTTTAGAGCGCGGACTACGTCTAAATCGTCTTAGAGCGTTTGCCGATTCATTAGCATCTACGCGTGGACTAAAACCGGCGGAATCTACGGCACTTTTACAGCTACTTACAAAGGCTCTTGATAAGAAACTACTGAACTCTAAGACAGCAATAATCTATGACCATGAAAAAGAGGAAATAACCGAAATTAAGCCTCTTGTAATGCATCAGAATTCAGAGGGCGAATGTCTATTTCAGATTATTGAGCCTAGAAAGGCAGTAACATTTCGTAAGCGCCCTGAGCCGTCGGCGACTTAGTGTTGTAGCGTGTATTGCTAAAGTTAAGTACCCACTTACCGATACCGTGTTGTGCTAAAGTTAAGTACCCCCCTTTCAGGGGGTACTTAATATTGCCTACAACCCTATGATGGCAAGTATGCTACAGCAAAGTACCCCCAAAGGGGGTACTTAACTTTGGCACTTGCCGTTAGGCTGATTTAAATATCCAAGACATTTAGTAATATAAAAGATGAATAGTGCTTCTGATTTAATAGAAATCCGCCGATGCCGAGCATTATTAGGCGGTTGTCCAGGTCCTCAAGGACCCGCTGGTCCAGCTGGTCCAGGTATTGCCCCCCTGTATGCTTCTTTTTTAAGTAATACAACTCAAAATGTTACAGTAACAAATGCTGTTGCTATAACCTATTCAGAGCGAACGATTGGTTCTATTAATGTAAACGGAACATATCCAAATAGCAGCATAGTTATACCCACTACAGGTGTATATAGGGTATTATTTTCAGCCCAATGTGATTCATCATCAGGAACTCATTATCTAGAGATTTTTCCTGTTGTGAATGGAAATACTGTTCCAGATAGCAATACAAGAATACGATTAAGTGCTGCAGTAGAATCCTGTTTAACTGTGGAATATTTCCTTTCATTCAATGCAAATGATGAACTACAACTATTTATGGTAGGTGATAATACTAATGCAAGGATTGTTGCTATAACTCGCGGAACAGGAACACCCACTATTCCTAATATTCCTTCAATAATTGTCACTATTATGCAAATTGCTTAATGGCAAGTGCCGGTTTGAAATGTGTGTTGGCCTAAAATGCCAGCAATACACGGAAAGGGCTAAACCCGAAACACACTAACACTATAGAGTAGATGGATGCTACTCTTTTTACTGGAGCCATAGATATGGTTGAGTATTTAGATAGTACTCAACCATGTCCATCATATCGCGGTGCATTTAATACATGGTCTGAAGATCTTCCTAGCATTGATGAAATTGAAGCATCGGAAGACGATTACGAAAAGTTAGAGTCCTACATAAGTAGTGTAGGCAATATTCTTACTCTGTTTATCGAATCAGCATCCCCCCTTTGGCGGCTAAAGCCAGTAGACGAGCGTGTGCAACATATTCAAAATCTACTTAATAAACCAAATGTAGCTCAGCGCTCACAGGCGTGGTATGACCAATCACGCACTGTACTAACGGCAAGTGAATTTTCCTCTATTCTTGGGACACCTCGAGCGGTGGGTTCACTTGCTTTTCAGAAGACTCAACCACCACGAGAGCATGGAAATAGTTCAGCAATTTCGACAGCTGAAATGGGTCCGATGGATTGGGGCGTCCGGTTTGAGCCAGTTGTAAAACAGGTTTTAGAAAGTATTTGGGGGGCTACAATTCTTGATATTGGACGTATTATTCACCCTACTGACCCTAGTCTTGCTGCTAGCCCAGATGGACTTATACTTACAGCTACTGATGCCGACCGGATTGGTCGGCTTTTGGAAATCAAATGCCCTGTAAAGCGCGTAATTAATGATACAATTCCCTTTGAATATTGGTGTCAAATGCAGATTCAGATGGAGGTCACAGATATTGATGAATGTGAATATGTTGAAATGAAGATTGTATCGCCGTATAAAAATGAGTCCTATTTGGCACCCACAGCTGAACCAATTGCTAAAGGCAGTGTATGGATTATTCAGGATGTGGAATCATGTGTACTAAAATATGCATACAGTGCCGAAGAGGTGGCAAATGCAGAAAGAGAAGGGTATGCTGTTATTGAAACTATTCCTTGGCATGTTGAGCGTGTTTTCAATACGATTCTTCTACGAGATAGGTCATGGTTTCTAGGCACAGCAGAAAAGCGTGCCGAATTTTGGAAGTGTGTATCTGATACTGCATCGGGGGCCTTTGTATTAGCACCATCATCACGTGTAAAAGCAATTAAGCAAATAGTAACTGTTTGTAAGATTACAGATATCCCGTAAATGGCACTTCTTCAACTTTATAGAATGAAAGGGAAAGGTCGTGATTTGGAGCGGAGCATGAGTCGGGGACTCCACGTTTATAGTTGTTTGTCATTTGACGAAAGTTTCCGGTACGCTCTAGACGATTTTGAAAATCGGCATCATAACAGGCTTTACTTGTTGGAGATACTATACTTCCGTTATAGGGTGTAAGAACATCTTTTAGAAGAGCATACGGCTCTCGAGGATGTTCAAGTGTTGTATCGGCAGGTGCAGTGTTCATTATTTCGGGGTTACCAATAACTTCTCCCTTCTTATTTACAAACGACTCAATGCGGTTAAGACGCGGTCTAATTGTCGGATTTGGATATGCCCATTCATACGAAACAGATAAAGCAATAATACTAATTATTAATATTACTCCAATACAAGTAAAATTTTCTATTTCACTCTGCTTCATCCCTATAGTTCACTGCTATTTTCTAAGACTAATGTAGAATGTTAAATCCGACCAAATATCTTGCCGAGTTTCTCGGAACGGTTCTTGTTGTACTATGTGCTCTTGTGTCTAATGGTAATTTCTTAGTAGTTGGTGTATCTGTAGCTGTTGCCATGTTTTTTGCAGGAAAGATAAGTGGAGGACATCTAAATCCTGCTATTTCACTTTCACTTTATGTAAATAATAAGATGGCATTAAATGATTTTCTTGCATACCTTGTGTCCCAGTTTGCTGGCGGTGTAAGCTCGGTCTTTCTTTACAACGCCGTTCTAAAGATGTAAAGCATATCTACTATAGATATAACGGATAATGACTAATTTCGTAGCAACTCTTGCTACACATTTAGCTGTCAAAGATTTACAGGTATTTCTTAAAACACTGGCCCGTTTTAATAATAACGACCTTCCTGTTGTGTATTTATATGCTGATGAAGCCCTTCCTAAGATGGAATATCCTGGGCGCTTAATTCGGTTAAATACCCTTACTAAATATTCAACATATAACCGGAAAATGATGGAGCAAATGCCGAGCGATATGTATTCGTCGCTGTGGCTAGAATTCCAAGCGGAAAAAATGAATTTAATGGACTGGGTGTTTGAGGCTGAGCCAAGTGCAGTGCATGAAGGTGTATTTTATTTTGATGCCGATATCTGTTTTTTAGCACCCCTTCCATATGTTCCTGAAGATGCTAATGTAGCACTCAGTCCTCATAATATTAAAGATTCGGATGAAGCTAAATTTGGTAAGTACAATGGCGGATTTCTTTGGTTTAAAACACAGTCGGCAGTAAGTGCATGGCGGGCGGCATGTCCTGCATCGCGGTTTTTTGAGCAGGCAGCTCTTGAAACCTTCAATTCGGGTTGGAGCCTTTACAAATTTCCGAATGAGCATAATTTTGGCTGGTGGCGTTTATGGCAGGGCAAACGCTCACATCTAAAAATTATTGAGGATTGGTCAATCTTCGGAAAGGGAAATAATTCAGGTGTTACAATTAATGGGGTACCCTTAGGCTCAGTTCATACACATTGGGCCGAGAAGTCTGATATAGCAACCCGTGAATTTAATAAAATTGTTCTCAGTTTCTTAAAGGGAGCAATTCGGACTCCAGAAGATGCTGCCCTTTTTGTGTTTCTATCTGATATCTAAAGGAAGCCATACCCTCTTATTTCCTATATTTGCCACATACATACTTCTGCTTTCCATATCTGAAGGATTTCCTAAAATAGTATTTCCTTCAAATATTCCTCCATCTATGCCTACTGCACCACAACCACAATATTTAAAATCATGTATACTATTTGAAACAATCGTTTCTAAACATTTTTTACATTTAACAGCGTGTCTTATTTGTATGTATTTAACGCCGCCATACACTATGTAAGGCATGTTAACTAATATATTCTGTGGAATTTAAGTAATGATTTTACTCTCATAAAATTTGAACGTATGTATGTTAGTACTCTATAAGTACTTAGATGAATACCCTATTTCCTTCGCTTTTGAAACCCTATAAGCGTGATGATACATTGCTTGCGTATAAAGAAAAGGAGCTTGTTTCAGGTCTGGAAGAGCCCGCGTGCCCAAGCTGTAAATCTACACAAGAATTGTGGACATCAGATGAATTTACCACATGTATGAGATGTGGTGAAGTTCAGGGTAGGCACATTGACTCTGGAGCTGAATACCGATTCTTTGGTTCAGAAGACCGTGGTATGGTAGACCCATGTCGTGTTGGTGCTCCAATGGATACCCGTTTTCCTACATCAACCCTTGGCACAATGATTCTTCCCCATGCCCAAGGCGGCAATTCAAGCACCCGTATTGCTATGGCACGTATTCGCCGATTCCATTCATGGAATCTACTACCCTACAGGGAACGCTCATTACTCCAAGTATTTGAACAGATTGCCATTACTGCTACAAATAATGGGTTTGACCAGCGCACTATGGACTATGCAAAAGACCTTTATGTAAAACTAGTGGAGCATTGTGACAGGCGCGGAATGTCACGCACGTCGGTAGTGGCAAGTTGCCTCTATTCGGCATTAAAGTATGTAAACCAGCCACGGAAGCCAAAGGTAGTTGCCGATATGTTTCATCTGAGTGTGAAGCAATTCACAAAGTCACTAAAATATTTCCAGGAGATTCTTTGTATGGCAAATCAGCGGGGACTTATTTCGGCCGCGGCAGCTCCCGCCGCCCAACCAAGTACCCGTGCATCGAACTATATTTCCAATCCACTCAGCCATCTCCCTATTAGTCGAAAGGTGTTCACAGTGATTCGAGAAATTGCCGTTGAGCTAGCAGACACCGTAGAAACACTTGACCTTTGTCCGGAAAATATGCCACCTTCTCTTGCTGCTGGGGTTCTAGCCTTAGTTCTTCATGCAGCAAAAGTCTTAGATATTTCCAATGAGGCAATCGCAAAAGTATGTGAGGTCAGCGAGGGAACCTTGACAAAGTGTTTAAAGAAACTAGAAATGGCTGTAAAAATGAAGCAGATTACTATTCCAGAATTTAAGGGTCTTTAATGAAAAATAATAAAAATTCTCTAAATAGAATGCCTACCCCTGCTCGTGCTCCACGTAATCATGGTGTTTTAAAAAATGCCGCTAGGATATTTGAGACCCTTCTTTCTCCACGCCGACGAACTCAAAGTGCACATGTAGCGCCTTTTAATGAAAATAATACACGTACTAAGAAAAATAATAAGAAAAGTGGTGGAGGACTATTTGGAAGATCAAGAAAGGTGGCTCCTGAAAGTTATGTTAGTAGAATAGCTGCTGAATATAATTCAAATAATGCTATGAATAGTGCTACACGCAGAGCTTTAGCAAGAAGAGATGGATGTTTAGGCAGATGTCAAATAGCATATAAAAAACGGTCTTTATCAAGGGGAGGGCGTATTGATTGGTCTGGATATTTAGAGTGTTGTAAGATGTGTCGTAAAGAAACACCCTATACTAAATGGGAACTAAAAGAGAAAGAAAAGAAAAATATGCTGAATAAGACACGTAAAAATAGTGAGAATAATATTAATAAAAATAATAATAGAAATAATAATAAAAACAATGAAAATAATAGTTCAGTTTCCACTGCTACTACTTATATAATATAAGATGTGTTATACAAACTATTTATATTTGGCAACACACAATAGGGAATGGGTGGTACCTTTTCAACTCCGGTTAATCTTGACACACCCACTGTTTTAAATTTCATATTAACGGAAATGTTCAGGCGCTCAGATCTTGTAGATATTTACTCACTTGCTGATTCGGCACGTTGCAGTCGCTATGTAGTAGCCGGCAGTGGCGCCCTTGAAAAATTATTTGTAAAACTCCGAATTTATCCAACAAAAGGAAAGGACGGTATAATTTACTTCCAGAGCCTTGATGGATTGGCAAAGGCAATGCCAAAAAACATAAAAGATAAACAACGGGAGAATTGTATTGAACTATCCTTTTTTTTTATCCGCATCTTCCAAATTTTTGGAGCAGTTGCCCTAAGTATGTTTGATAATTCTATTCCTCTTGCCGACCCTGTGCCCCCTATTGCAACAGATAAGAGTCGTAACAAACAATCTGTCTTCTTAAGTCAAAAAGATTTTGGAGGGGTTCCAGCACCACCAAAAATAAAATCATGGTTTGGACTTGGTGGAGCACTTTCACCAAATGATAAGTCATTCTATATTCCCGACGGCTCCTATAAAATTCTAAATTACCATCTTTATAAACCTGAGGGAGGCTCGCAAACAGTTGGCCCAATGAAATTGGAGGGCTATGAAATGTATATGGACCAATCCAGCTTCTATGATATTACAGAATCTGGAGGACAAGTTGCGGGGCGTACACTCAAGTCAAATCCAGCTCCTTTAATTAAATATGCATATAGCCGTGATTCAGTAGTATACACACTTACAGCGATTCTTGATATCCAGGGGCTTGATGAGTTAACAGTACGTCTTAAAAATTATACAAAAGATGGAGCAACTTCAACTGTTTCCACAAGTTCTGAATTACTAAAGGCATTTGCTGGAGATAAACCAATGTCTTTAGGACAAGGCTATCCGTCAACAAAAGGGAAGTCACTACCCTCAGTGCTTAATTCAATGTTTGATGAAGCGGCAACAAAAATGCTAGGAGCTCTTCCATTTTCTACAGTGAAATTTCTGCGACGCATGAATTATATAAGTGGACCTAGTGATTCTGAGGCTACGCTAACTGGCACTCATATAACTATTTTAGGGTCCCAGGAAAATGCTGAGAAACCGCGAATTATATATCGTAATTCTGTTAATCTCGGGACAGATTCTAAAACAGTATCACTTCGTATTAGTGGAGTTACCCTACAAGTAGAAGATCCAGTTGCCGATATAACAGACGGTAGTTATTCGTACCGTGTTTATATCGATTTTTCAAATGCTGTTATTCAACCATCTGAAGCACAGGAGTACATTAACTTAAAGTCGTACAAGAGTACGAAATTTGTGGCATATTCTAAAAATGGGGTGCCAAAATCGGAAACTAGTGATCTTACAATCCCTGCCTATCTTGAGGGAATTTTCCAGGGACTTACAAAACCCGATAAGGAGGTTGAAGGAGGGATTGGATTTACTCGCGAAGGACTTCCTAAACCGTATGATTCAGACAGCATACCTCCCGATTTACGTATTAAAGAATTATGGAAGGCATTAGCAAAAGACCCGCCAATTAAGAGTCATTGTATTGCTCGTGCAGTACAACTTTTATCCGTCGATGCCATTCGCGGAAATATGTCAAAGCAGGCATTTTCATCGGCTTGCTCTGTAAATTTTGCATATCAAAAAGATGGCTCTCTTCCTGAGCCAGGCAAGAAACTCTCAGAGGTCTACGGAATGCACACATTAGCCACACTATTTTGGACCGATTTTGAAAAGCAAATGCCAAAGATTCAGGATGAGGCAAAGTATAAAGATTTCTTAAAATTTATGAAGATGAATTTAGAGGGGTATGAAAACTTTGATAAAACTCCTCAGCCTGAAAAGTTGAGCTCTATTGCAGAAAAGCCACCTCAGCTATGTGGTGGGCGGGAAGGGTCAAAACTACAAATTCCGGTGAACTTAGCAAGACGGTTACGTGATGTTGTAAAGGCACTACAACAAAAACAGGCATCTCATATTTCAGCAGGAATGCGCATTATAGAGATGTTGTTTGATATGCAATCTATTACACAGCGAAAGGTGTTTGCTTTTAATCCTACAGTAATGGCTGGTGGAATGCCTGAGGTGAATCGAATTGCGGGGGAGGCTCGGAATGTACTTATGAAATATTATAGCGGTTGTGAAACAACATATAGGGATGGACTCAAAATCATATATGAGTCTGATGTGCAGCGCCCGTTAGTTGCCGTAAACCCAGATGGGTCAATAATTGTTCCACGGGCGCCTGATACAACAACGCTTGAACCCGCAACATAATCAGAGCCAAATACTGGCGGTAAAATTGCGCTAACCTCCTGCTCTAGTGCTTCTTAGAGCTAGAATGCCCAAATACTGCCAGCATGATGCATGTAAGAAGGCCCTTCCAATGTCAGCTTTTCCCTGTAAATGTAATAATTTCTATTGTGCATTGCATCGAGGTAATTATGATCATATGTGTAGTTTTGACTACAAAAATGAACATAAGTCAACTATTATGAAACATATGAGTGTTGCCGTTATTGCTCAAAAGGTGGCGATTATTTAATTTCCCTAACACGTTTCTTCCTACACGTTTTAGCACGCTTTGAAGCACCACATCCACTTCTATGTGCTCGTAACTCTTTACATAAAGAATGAAACGTTGTGTAATTTAGAAGCTCTAATTCTTGCTCAAAACGGCATCTTATAGACCAAAGAGTTTTAAGAGCACTTACACGAGTGCTCCAGTCGGTTTCACATGAGTTCCAAATCTTTTTCCATTCTGGAAAAGGAAGTACACTTGGCAGACTCTTCCAAAATTCTAAGACATATGGAAGACGCTCGTCGCAACTTAGCATATTCCATCGATTCTTTTCTAATGGGTCAAGCCCTTCAATATCTTCTGGAGCCCCTTGAATAGGTTTACCAACACGGGATTGTTTAGAATAGGGATGATTTTCTATAATCGAAAAAAGAAATTCCCAACCGTGAAAGGTTGTTTTTGTACAAGTTGCTTTTGCCTTTTCTAAATATAGAGCTTTCACTTCTGAAAACGATGGATCGGGCTCAACACGGAGGCGTTGACCGCGAAGCTTTGCATTTACGCAATTATGAATTTTCCAAAGCCATTTTCCAAAGGCGTGTGGCTCATTATCAACATTCTCTAAAGGATAACGTTTCATATATTCACTCAGACTTGCCCGACAGTATTTACATGGAAGAACGTAGGGCAGCGTTGAAAAAAACGCTATAAGGTGTTTGCGGTCTTGATTAGAGGCGAAGGAAATAGAATGAAGAAGAATCCAGCCACCTGGTCCCCAATATTTTGTATCCATGATTTCCTTATCGGTAAGTGCGAAAATTAAGTGCCCCTTATGGGGCACTTAATTTAAGCCTACTTCCCAAATAGTGTTGTAGGCAGTATTAAGTAACGGCAAGTGCCAAAGTTAAGTACCCCCTTTGGGGGTACTTTTCTGTAGCATACTTGCCATCATAGGGTTGTAGGCAATATTAAGTACCCCCTTTGGGGGTACTTAAATTAGGCACAACACGGTACCCCCTTTAGGGGGTACTTAACTTTAGCACAACAGTATAATTTAGTATAACAATATATTGAAATATATCGTTATAATATTTTTTATACTAGTTACCCTATTATAGCCCAAATCCACCCATATGTAAGGGGGCAACAAAGGGACGGACAGGCTGTGAAGGCGACTCTTCCGCCTTACATTTAACTGTTGTTTGTGGGCATGTTTGTCTGGGGCAAGGTGGGCACGCCGGACACACTGTAGGTGGCGGGCACTTAACCTCAGGGCATCTTGGGCGCGGACAGGCGGGACAATCACCACACTGTTTATTTTTACACGAAGACGTATCAACAATAATTGGCTCTGGCGTTGGTACCGATGATTTGAGAACATACTGAGAAAGGTCAGGAACAGGAGGGCACTCTGTCTTGAGCATGTATTGACTCATTTCAGGGCAGACAGGCGATGGTGGTATAGATGATTTTAAAACATATTTAGAAAGATCGGGGACAGCAGGACAAGAATCAGAGCCACACGACCCGCACATTGCAGGTGCTGTGCTAGCAAATCCTTCATAGTTTCTACTCATTGAACCAAGCATAATACCTAGTAAAAAAACAGCAGCCACCAAAAAATACGGCGATACTGATTTTATATTAAATACACGCATGGTGTCTTTCTATAGTAGTCTAGGAAATTGTGCAACACTGCATGGGAACTTTGACTGAAGGAGTCTTAACAGGTACAACACTAACAGGTGCCACGGGCACATCTATGCACAGTGCAGGTTCAACTGGTGGTAGAGTAGGCTCAGGCACATCATTTACTTCTGTAGGATCTGCAGGAGATGGTGGAATTGGAATAGATGAACCAGATAGGTCAAGAGGAATAACATTAGTATATCTAAGATATACTGCCGTGGGCTTCACAAATTCATAATTTGGAATAGTATTACATGGATCATGTAGATTAAATACATTTGCCGTGCTATTTTTTACATTTGAATTGTTCTCTGGATTGTACGGAATAGGATTGGGATAAATACTTTCTAGTGAATTCCTATGAACATAGGGAAATTCATAAGTCTTTCGCTGGAATAGCTCATTGCGACGATTTTCGCGATTTAAAACACGAAGACTACGTGCATCCATGTAAACTATATACTAGATGAATCTCTAGGTCTTCATCAATTTTACAAGACTAACGAAAATTATATCCCGCCGCCGCGCCACTTGCACATACTATTACACCCCAAAGCGTATCCTTAATTGTCATTTCATATGTCCATCCCTTTAATGTGGCAAGGTTTGTCAAATCATACAGACCATACATGGATGCACCAAGAAGCGCCCCTTTTGTTGCTGATTCTTTCACGCTTTTAGAAGTATTTACAGCAAAGTATACAAGTGCCGCCGGTATAAGTATATAAACAAGTAACGCCGGAATTAAGCGAACAGTTAGTGGTGATTTCTGAACAGAAGCAAATAGTGCACTATGAGCTTTAAAGTTTAGTGTTAGCCACACAGCATCCATTAGAAGTACTACTATAGTAATTGTGATGAATGGGTGCATATCTACAGGGTAGCTATATTTTACCGGCAAGTGCCAAAGTAGTATTGTAGGCAATATTAAGTACCGCCAAGTACTTAAATTAAGTACTTGGCTCTACTTAACTTTAGCAATACACATTATCTTCTAATAGTTGGATGAAGCCTTCTAGTATTTCCATGACGTTTACTCATGTCCCTTTTAAAAGACACCGGATAATTTACTCGTTTACGCGTTTTTGGAGGTGTTCCCCGTGTTGGTGTTAATGGTGCCTTTATACCACGTGCTTTATTTATTACCATTTTAATACTACCCTTACACCAAGCTAAAATATTAACTTTTCCTATAATCGGCCGAGGTAAGTAATCACTGGGAATAAAAGGTGGAAAGTATCCAACAAAAATATCTTCATCTGCAGAGTCAATATTTAAGCTATGTAAAGCCAATAATCTACCTAAGTATGAACGCTCTGGCATATATTCATACACTATGTATAGTTGTTCATCTATAGTTTTATACTTTGTAAATAACCCATATAAATGTGATATAAATGTTTCATAATATTCGGTATCTGGGTCAGATGCAAAATCAATCTCTAAAAATAACGACTGTAATTCTCTCAAATAATTCGCCAATATAAATAACTTTGTATTTTGTTTTAATGAATCGAAGCGAGATTTTTTAGACTTTCGTGTATTTATATTATTTGTATTATTTACATTATTCATGTTATTTGAATTATTATTATTATTTCTAGGTCTTTTATGCCCACCATTTTGTACTGTATTTGCAAAAAATAAAAGGTAAGAAGCATCTTTTAACATCTGGACTATACTAAATGGTCCTGGAACTGGCTCAATAATTGCCGATTCAAGTATATTAACTACACTGCTCTGTTCATCTACAACATGTAAAGCCGACATGTATACATGAATTGCTTTGGTATCTCCTAGTACTTTATGTAAATTCTCTATAAACTGTTGAAAGGTTCCAACAAACTCCTTACGTATTCCACCTTTGACTGTATTGACAAAGGCAAGAATTTGCCCTTTTTGAGCAACAGTTAGTTCACTTAACAATAGATTCGGGTCTACAACATCAACATCAGCACGATATGCCACTGACTCTTGTGTAGGATATTCCTCCATAAATCCTTCTATATGTACTTTTAAACCGTCTATATTTTTTGCTGTTTCCGAACTTTTATTATTGTTGAATTTAGTAACCGCTTCTTGAAATTCAGATAGTGTATTTGTTAAATTATATATACTTTGGGAATATAAATACACAAATGACTTCATTGCTTTTACATAGTCCTTATCATCTATGCCAAGAATAACTTTGTCAAATTCAGCCTTCTGCCAAACTATATAATTTTCCATATATGTCTTAACCTCATTATATTTAGTAGATTCGAGATACTTTTCGATCCGCGTTATATCAGAATTTTTAGAATCAGAATTTTGATCCATATTACTTGAATTTACACTGGCTGTTGCCGGCGGAATAGTCTTCATATATTCTTTAACAAGTTCAATGTGTGAAAGAGTTTTTGCTTCCTGCCACCAATCCCCTAAATCTTCATACCCCTCCCAAACAACATTTAAATGAAGAACTGACCCTATGTATTTATTTCCCTTAATAGAAGCAACATTATATTCACGCTCTCTTTTATTCTTAAAATATATCATATATTTTTTAGAGCGCGTTTCATCCTTTGCAACTTCATGCTCTTTTGTTGTAAATACAACATTAATACCCATAATAAGTGAGTACCATAGAAGTACACGGTCGTGTGTTACAAGAATAATTTCACCATCCAACTTATGTATTTTGCCATCACTTGGAGAAGCATAAATACGAGATGTATCCATAGAAGATAATGTCTGTAGCCAATCTCCAGACCGCTTTGCTTGAAATGCAGCAGATGCTTTTAACTTTAAAGAATCGTCTTGAAAAATCGATTCAATGTATTTCCATACTGTATTTATTGTATTAAACTCTTTAGGATTTTCAATAGTTGTAACAAGCTGTTTATTTACAGGGTTTCTTATCTCAACATTTCTTAATGAAGACTTTATAATACCTTTTGGGCCACTTTGCTCGAGTAGTAAGGGTCCTAAGATAAAATCGAATTTTGAATAGAAAAAGTTTTCATACCCAGTTTTAGTTGCTATATGTGGATACACTATGGGATTTGAACTTCTATCATACAGAATTTTTCCAGTAACTCCACTACTGGGCTTAATAAACTCAGTTATTTTTGTTGCTGGATCATTCAAACTTTCGCGATTTATAATCAAATTAATATTTACTTTATCACCCTTATCACCTTTTAATGTAGAAATAAGTTCCATAAGCTTAAATGACATTGCATCAATTATAAAATTAACTGTATCTTTTGTATCAAAAAAATCTTTAAATTCTTTTATTGTTAAATTTCCACCCTTTAAATCAATCATATCCTGAACATTTATATTTCCCTTATGTTTCAGTATAGATATAGCATACTCATTTTCTTCTTTGTAACCTCTAATTTTCATAGAGCCTGTATGAGTGGCACCAAGATTCTTCATTAAATTTTGTATAGGTGTTCTATCTCCTTCAAAATATTTATGAAGATTTTTTAAGAGTGCCGGTTCATTTAGGCTAGAAAGATCAGGAGCAGTACCGTCTGGTAATCCTGCTAAAAGAATATCAAAAAAGCCCCCTTTCATTTCTTTAAAATCATGTTTTGCATCGGTGCAAGCACCAGTGCGCAATAATGCTTTTATTTTATCTCGTGCTGCCATCCCTAAACTATGTTGCGAAAATTAATGTGTGATTCTTATATCGTGCCGACAGATTGGACAATGTACATTACGTTGAAACCATGTATCAATACATGTAACATGAAATGTATGCCGACATGCATTAATAGTACGCGTTTGTTGGCCAGCATTCATAGTGTCTTGACACACGGCGCAAGATGTTTCCAGTTGAAGAGTAAGTGTATTTAATACAGTACCATTATCTATTTGAGCCTCTGTTGGACGTACAAGAACCGGGTCGGCAAATCCAGGAATTGTAATTGGATTCATCATATAGCTAGCAAGTAGATTTGTAATAAAATCATTTGTAGCTAAAGGATATGTACTTTGTTGAACAACTGGTACACCGCCCCATACCGTCTGTGAGCGCCGTGGCGGGATTGGGCGCGGATTAATTGGGCGCGATTGACGCGGGGTTGTATTTGGGCGTCTATAACCTTGCTGGGGCTGTCTTAGATATTCCCGCCGATTTCTAGAATATGTATTAAAATGGTAATCCATTTGATAGTCAACATACTCAAAAACGTCATAGACATGGCGAAACTGTCTGTAATCGTATATAAGGGCAGGAAACAATCTGTGGATTTCATTAAGAAGTACTGAATCACCGTAAGGGCCTTCTACAATCTCATTTCTTTCATTAAAAATTGAAGTACGACCTGGGCGTCTAGAACCCATATACTAATGACAGACTCAAAATCTTTAGGAGGTCTTGTAAATCTAGGACTTACGTGCTATGCTAATGCCGTTATACAGTGTATACGTCACTGTCCAAAAATTAAGTGGCTCTTTGAAAATGGTCGCTATGACACCTTACTTCACGGCAGTACGCCAAAGGTAATAATGTCGCGTTCATTTGCAGAGATTGTTCAGCTTCTAGAAAGCTGTCGTCGCGGACAGAGTGTTCGTCCAGCCGACTTTCTTACAAAATTCCGAAATGCAATTCGCGGAACTGGATTTGAGCATCTTGCCCAGCAAGCACCTCATGATGCTTATGAATTTTACCTGTGTCTTATTGACCTTCTTCATGAAGCCTTGGCTCAGGAAGTAGAAATGTCTATTCGGCGCCCTAATGTGAGTGATAATGATAAACGCTGTGTTCAAGCCCTTGAGGTATGGCGCAATGAATTTGAGAAGAAATACAGTCCTTTTGTTGACCTTGCATATGGCCTCTTCTACTTTGTTGTAGAATGTAGTGGCTGTAAAGGAAAAACATATAGGTGGGAGCCCTTTACAAATCTAAAGGGGGTTGTTGACCCTACAAAGACACAGACTCTTGATGAAATGCTGAAAGCTGAGCTGGTACCAGAGCAGATTTCAGGATATGATTGTGAAAAGTGTAGTCCTGTTAGGCAGACAGCTACACGAAGTGTGTATATTTGGAAACTTCCGCGCTATCCAGTTGTTGTTCTAAAACGGTTTACACCGGATGGGCGGAAGATTAATACACCTGTAAGCATGGCATCATCATCTGTATCCTTTAAAGATATCTTTACACCCGATAGTCCAGAATTTGAAAGTCTTACTGACTATAGCCTTTTATCTATTGTAGACCATCATGGAGGGGCACAGGGTGGTCATTATACTTCTCAGTGTAAAACGGAAGGGACGTGGTATCTGTATGATGATGAGTCAACTCATACTATATCATCTGGGGCTCCTGTGTTGGGAAGTTCAACATATATGTTATGGTTTGGAAGTGTATTGCCTTAGCGTCAACACGACTTCTAAGTGTTATGCCTTAGCGTTAACACGACTTCTAAGTGTATTGCCTTAGCATATAACACTACTTTGATGGGCGAAATAACTCATAAAATGCCTCTAAAGCTCCATCAGACCCTACATCAGTCTTATCTACATGAAATTGTGCCTTTGCATAAGAATTAAGAAGATTCACACGCTCCTCATCGGTGATTTTTACACCCTTTTTTAAAGACGCCCATACAAATTTACATGCAAGTAGGCAAGTAGCCCAATCCTTCGCCGCCGCCGACTTAGGTATTACATACTGTAGCGGCATTTTTGTTTCCCAACTAGTTGCATAATTTGTAATCATTGATGTATAATCTCCATAATAATTATCAAATAGCTCTGGGGCATCAAAGTAGACAGAGCTAAATAGTTGCTCATCAGCATGTCCATATCCGAGTCCTAAATAATAAAGGAACTTCTCCTCAATCCGATTACAAAAATCATATAAATAGGATTTAGAGCCTGTAAAAAATCCGCTACAGAGTGAGCATCGCCCAACCTGATAATATTTCTGGGCAGGCACAAGTTTATCTTGTGATATGTAATCAATATAACAAGTTGATACCTTATCCCTTAGTGTTGAAAATACAGTGTCTAGATGTACAAGATTAGTATAGCCCATACGTTCAATACAAATATTTAACCAGGCAAAATGTGTTGAATTAAAGGGGTTCATGTCCATTGCTGATTTTAGTATGGCATAGCGCGCCATACAGAATAGATAGTAAGATGGTGTATTTCTATCATCACCCTTATAGGGGTGAGAAATCCGATTTTTCTTAATGGTATCTCTGTATTTTGTCATGGGTAATGCCTCAAAATCTACTGTGCAGAACCGTGTCTTGGCAAGAAGATGTGAAGGTCTTAATGCCTTAAGCTCTTCTAAACTATCACTTTCACAAAAAACAACAAGATTTGCATCTAAACCAAAGGTTGCTTTTGCATGTGTCAAGTAATAGCTCTTGGAGCGCGCCTTAATAGAGGCGGAGGCATCTGGCATACGCGTAAGGTCAAAATATGCTGTTACAACTGTATAAGGATTTACTAGTGTCTGTCCAATACTTCTTAGCCCTGCATATGTTTCCCAAACAATATCAGGTCTAGGAACAAATGATATAACACCTGTACCAGACCAATGACCTAGTGATGTAATATCAACCTTTTCTTCACTGGGAATCTTTAGCCAAAATTTGTCGCGCATTTCCTTGAAATACCAGATATCATCGCATACAATAAGCCCCTTATATCCTTTTTCTTTTAAACGCATGTATAAATCATATTCCATAGTTCCATTGTGTGGGTCAACATCTAGAAGAATTACTGCTGAGTTCATAATAGTTTCTTCCCAATGTGCAAAGACTATTTCGTCCCAAAGATCCGCTAACTCATAGCTTACATTTGATGTATCACGAAGAAAAACTTTACGATTAATATCAAAAGAAATAATTTTCGTATTTGGCGACGTACTTAAGGCTAGTGCTGACGAACCGCAGTGTGTACCAATATCTATAATTGTTGAGTTTGGATGTAACGACGATAGATATGCTAAAAGGGTGTAATGCTGTTTTCCAGGCTCACCAAAAAATTCATTATTATCAACTTTGTAGTCTTTTATAGAAAGCTGTGTAAGAGTTTTTAATGAAATAGTTGATAATGCTTCTTTTGTTATGAGCATTTCTAGATTATGATCTTTATTATGCTTTAGACCTTAGTCAAAGAACACAATCTGAGCCCAATAACTCCGAATAATACTTTTTGCATATGCATCTAGGGCTTGGTGGATATAAATTGTCTTATCAGAATCTTTAAAGTTTTCATCATCATGAACAATTTGTTCATTTATAATAATTCGGCAGGGGACTGAGTTTACCTCCGAGAAACTTTTAATACTCTGAATTGTATCTTGAATAGCGTTCATATCTACAATAATAAGAAGTGTAAACCAGTCTTCACTGTCAATAAACATATCAATCATACTCAGTTTATCGCTAAAGGATGACGCCATGTAGAAATCGCCCTGATGTAGCATATTGTTTCGGTCCTATATTTTTGTAGGACCCCCACTTCAATTTTATCTAGGCTTACTATAAATGCCTGCCTGCCCAATACGCTCATGGAGTGCTTCTACAAATGATGCACCGCGCCCAGATACTATGCAAGCTAAAGAAATGAATGAAAAACTCAAGAAAATGATGGCGGAAAGAAATGCCTTTGATCAGCGTTTCCATGGTTGCGCTGAAGCACCAAATCTTAATAAACCACCACTAAACAAATGAGTTACGAATACATAATGAATACAGCAACTGTACTTTTCTTTATTTGTTATATTCCTGAGCTTTACGCAAACTATCACAATAAAAATGCAAATATATATAATCTTCCGGAAAAAGTACTTATACTTTGCGGAACAACACTTGCATTTGTATATGCGTGTATAAATGATGACAAATCTTTAATGATTAATTACGGACCACTCGTTTCTCTAGATGCAATTGCACTTGCTATGAGAATGTATTATGTTTATAATAATAAAAATGATACTATTGTTTTACCCACAAGTACATAGGATTAACAAAATATTTAGCTATATGTAGAATGAACAAAAATGATGAAGTCGGTAAATGTATGATTGAAATAGGAAAATGTATAAGAATTTCTAATAATGATAGTGGTATTGCTACATATAAAATAGAGGGTATTGAGGGGGATATTAATTATAGACGATGGAGTGTTAGTGAACAAAAATGGGATACTAAGACGCGTAAGATAGATTTAGATTTAGATCGTGTTACTTTAACAACTAAATGTCCCGGTGAATCAAAAGGTGGCGCAAGAAAACGAAACACGCGGAGAAAATCTGGGACAAAACGCCGCCATTAAACACCATGTTAAGTGTACATACCCCGTAGCGATGGGTCAACTTCTACAACCTTCTTTGTTAAGAAGAGGTCAATGTGCGCCTTCTTTACAATAAAGGGTAGTGTAAAGTCTGGAATGTGAAAGGGAAGCTCCTTTGTATTGAAGATTCGCAGCATGTTAATCTTTTGTGTAATCTGCTCAACACACCGCTTTAACTCACGCACACCAGGCTCCTCGCCTGAATATGTTGTAATAAGATGCTCTAAGACCTCCTTCGATATGCTGACCTTTTCCGAAAGATTTACATCCTTTAGCGCCGATGGAACAATAAACTGCTCGGCAATAGCGAGTTTCTCCTTCTTATCATACCCCTTTAACTGAATAACAATCATACGGTCTAGTAATACTTTGTCAATCTTTGTGATATCATTCCCAGAGAAGACAAACATCGACCGGCTAAGGTCAAGAGGTACCCCCGAAAGATACTTATCCTCAAAATCGGCGTTCTGAACGGTATCGGTCATGTGAATCATTAGGTTTTGAACCTCTTCACCCTTTGGAGTGGCAGAAATCTTATCAAGCTCGTCAAACATTAGAATGAGTGACATGCTTTTGGCAGCAATGAGTGAGTTTGCAATCTTGCCCGCGTGTGACCCCTCGTAGACAAGCTGGTGCCCCGTATAAGTTGTTGCATCTGAATCACCGCCAAGTGAAATAAACTGGAAGGGCCACCCAAGAGCCTTTGCAATTCCATTCTTAATAAGGCAGGTCTTACCAATACCAGGGGGTCCAATAAGTAGTAGACTCGCCCCACGTGCTGTAGGATTAGCAATGCGTGTAGCAATAAACTGTAGGATTTGGAGCTTCGATTCCTCCTGTCCGTAGATTGCTTCGGACAAGGCCGTGCGCGCCCGTTGCATGAATTCACCACATTGTAGTGGACCACTTTCTAGATTCACTGGCATATCTTTGTAAATACCAAGAGGTAGTCCTACAAACTTTTCCAACCATGCCGAGCTCTTAAAATACTCACCAGAGCCAGGGTCCATTGATTGAAGTGCATTATACTTGGCAAGTACAAGACTCCGTGTTGCATCGCTAATATTCATTGTAAGAATCTTAAACATTAGTGATGATTCAGAATTATTTGGTTTTCTCTCAAGAGCTTCAATTATCTGTTTCTGTTTATTAAATTCTAACGCTTTGAACTGGTCAATTTGGTCATCAATTGTATTCTGATCATTCGGCTTTGTAAGAAGTTTTACAAACTTTT
>Ga0114968_10001008_pt1 | contig 21437 bp, 10 predicted proteins | sample M_130807_EF_Meta_FD_87020 | JGI IMG/M metagenome (GOLD analysis project Ga0114968, IMG submission 87020) | Freshwater microbial communities from Lake Montjoie, Canada to study carbon cycling - M_130807_EF_MetaG | ecosystem: Environmental > Aquatic > Freshwater > Lake | place: Lake Montjoie... | reverse complement strand
GATTCCAAAGTCGTGTGTGCGGTAGGCGACTGAAGGTGTGGTCTTGCACCGCGCCGCTTAAGGCCTCTCCGCTTGTGACAATTTGGCGAATCGAATGACACTCGCCGGCTTGTAAGGATTCCAGAAAGACTGCGAGCATGGACGGCACAAAATGTAAGGCTGTGACATGGTTTTGCTCAATCACCGTTTTAAGATAGGCCGGATCCTTTTGGCCATCTGGACGTGCAATGACAAGGGCCGCGCCCGTCATCAGCGGTAAGAACCATTCCCAAACCGCCACATCAAAGCCGATGGCGGTTTTTTGTAAAACGCGGTCTTTGCCGCTTAAGTGCATGACCTCTTGCATCCACAACAAGCGGTTCACCACCGCCTCATGGGTATTGCCTGCACCCTTGGGGGTCCCGGTCGAACCCGAGGTGTAAATAAGGTAGGCGAGGTGTTCGGGGAGCAGGGGCTGACGGCGTTCGGTCGGTGAAATCGCAGAAGCGGTGCGGGCGGCGACCGACTCAAGCGTCGCAGCATCATTCAGATCCAAGACCCTGACGCTCAGTCGCAGGCTGTCGTCTGGCGAGCCCAACTCGTGTTCAGAAGTGACGCCGACGTTCAGTAACTCTGGCCGCACGGAAGACGAGAGTAGTATCTGCGTCTGGCTATCTTTTAGCATGAAGCGCAGACGCGAAACGGGTAAATCGGGATCTAACGGTAGATAGGCGGCCCCTGCCTTGAGTATCGCCAGCATAGAAATAATCAACTGTGGCGAGCGATCCAGCAACACAGCAACGACTTGATCGTTGCCGACACCGAGCGCAAGCAAATGGCGAGCCAGTTGATTAGAGCGGATATCTAGCTCTGCGAAACTGAGTGATGCCCAATGTTGGTCTTGTTCAAAAAGCAGTGCCTCACTCGCTGGGGTCTGCTGAACTTGACGTGCAAAAAGGGATGCAAGATCAGTGGCCTGGTGAGACAGATCAAGGCTGACCCCCTTTGAATTGTTGATGACGCTGGCGCGCGCCAGTGGGGTCAGCATCTCTAGTTCTATGAGCGGCCGATCGGGTGCGTTCGCGACTGCCGTCGCAAGTTGCATAAAACCCGACGCCCAATTTTTGACATTATTTTCTTCAAACAGATCTGCGTCGTACTCCATGACGCCTGACAATTCACCATTTGCTACCGGTGTCAGTACCAAGGTCAGATCGAACTTTGTGGTGGCTTGACCGATCTGCATTTGCTCGACTTCAAGCTCAGAGAGTTCGAAATTCGAATCGCCCTGATTTTGAAACGAGAGCATCGTTTGAAAAATGGGAGTGTGGTCTAGCGACCGTGCAACGCCCATCTCTTCGACTAACAATTCAAAGGGCAGATCTTGATCAATGATCGCTGCTTCAAGTTGGGTTTTAGCTTGTTGAATCAAGCCAGTTGCAGTGATGACAGGATCTATACGAAGTGGGATGACTAAGGTGTTGAGAAAAAATCCAACCAATTGCTCGGTCTCTGTGCGAGTGCGTCCCGAAATGGGTGAACCCATCACGATGGTTGATTGCCCTGCAAGACGGCTGAGTGTTGCACCATAAATTGCGAGCAACACGGCAAATACAGTTGTTTGCGCCGAGCGGGCGAGCGCCTCAAGCTTCTGGACCGTTGGGGTGGGCAGGCTGATCGAAACATAACCCGCGCGATGGATTCTATCGGTATGTCTCGGATAGTCACAGGGTAGAGTGAGCCGCTCTGGAATATGGTTGAGTCGCTCTTTCGCATTGCGCAGTTTGATAGCTAGCTTTTTCTTTAGGGAGGCCTCTTGCCAGTGCGCCCAGTCACTATATTGAATGGGTAAAGCCTCGAGGTCTGGTGACGTATCTTGGCTGAACGCAGCATAAGCGATCTTCAACTCGCGACCGATAATATTCCAGGAGGCACCGTCACCCGCCTGATGATGCATGGTGAGCACGAGAATGCCCTGCCGCTCATTGAGAAGGATGAGGTTCGCGCGCAACGGAATTTCTGCGTCGAGTTTAAAAGGGGTGTTGGCAATTTCTCGCGTCAACCGATCGGCGGCTTCTGAACCGTTTAGCGGGTCGCTTTCGAAGACAGTCGATAAATCATGAATAATCAAAAAATCCGGCTGCTCGAACGCGTCTACGAGTAAGCCGGTTGGTTGCCCTTTATCATTTTCAACGATTAAGGTACGTAAAGATTCATGTCGCTTCACCATGAAATTCAGCGCGCGCGACAGCGCCGCTGTATGAACCTTTCCACGCAATCGCAAGGCGATCGGCATGTTGTAAGTCGCCGCGTTTTGCTCGATCTGGTCGAGCGTCCACAGTCTACGCTGACCAAAGGAGAGATGAACTTTAGTGGTCAACGGTTATGCCTCGGTAATTCGACCAGAGCCTCGAATCAGGCTTGGTTCATCGTCGTCGTCCGATGTTTCGAGATGCGGTGCAAGTGACTCAGGCGTATCGAATTCAAACAGAGTTCGCAGGGGGATTATCAAGCCATGCTGCGAGCGCAAGCGAGCAATTAAGCGCATCGCAAGTAACGAATGACCACCAATAGAGAAGAAATGATCATCAACACCTACGGATTCTTGACCCGTGATATCAGCAAACAATTGGCACACCAATCTTTCGTGTTCTGTGCTTGGGGCACGGTAAGGCTTTTGATTCGTTCTTCCTTCGGGCAAAGGAAGAGCCCGGCGGTCTAATTTTCCGTGGGGCGTTAAAGGAAGCTTCCCTAACACGATGAAGTACGATGGAATCATATACTCTGGCAGATCTTTGGCTAGGGTGCTTCTTATCAATGCCTCGTCTGGCAGCGCCTCGTCTGCGTGCAGCACGCAGTAAGCAACCAAGCTTTTGATATTGTTGACGTCGAGGGCAAGCACGGCCACGCTCGAAAAACAAGCAAAATGCTTGAGTAACGTTGTCTCAATTTCAGGCAGTTCAATCCTGAAGCCGCGTAATTTGATTTGTTGATCAACGCGACCCATGTAATGGATTTGTCCTTCGCGCTTGATCGCAAGATCACCTGTGCGGTACATACGAGCGCTCGGCTCGCTAAACGGACAGGCTACGAACCTTTCTGCAGTCAAGCCCGGCCTGTTCAGATAGCCGCGAGCCAGGCAAATCCCAGCAATATAAAGTTCTCCAACGATACCATCCGGCATGACATTCAGTGCAGAATCAAGTATGTAGAGCTGTGTATTCCAAATGGGTGTACCAATGGGCGGGAAGATCTCCCAGTCATTCGGATCATCAGGAAGCGAATAGTTGCTGACAACGTGCGCCTCTGTCGGGCCATAGAAATTATGAAGTCTTGAGGTGGGGTGGTTCAGAAACGCAGAACGGATATCCGGTGTAATTTGTAATTGTTCACCCGCGGTGAAAATGGCCTCGGGCCATCCGGCGCAGTCAAAGCTGACGTTTGTTTCGGCCATGCTCGCCATTACCACGAAGGGTGTATAAAGGTGCTGCACTTGATGCAGCTGCATGTGGTTGAGCAGTGCTCTGGGGTCGCGTCGCGCTTGCTCGTCGATTAGCACGAGCGATGATCCTGCAGAGAGCGCCGAGGCGATTTCTTGTGCGGAAGCGTCAAAGCCAATTGGTGAGTACTGCAAGACGCGAGAAATTTTACTCGGCAGGCAGTCTTGCTTCCACTTGACGAGGTTGCCCAACGCCCGATGGGTAAAAGATACGCCCTTGGGCGTGCCCGTGCTCCCCGAGGTGTACATCACATAACAAAGGTTGTCGCCCGTGATCGAATCTCTGAGATCCTGTTCAGTCAAACGAGCGGTTGACTGGTTAGCAATGTAGGCTGCTGTCTGCTCGCTATCGATCAACCAGGCAGCAGGCAGCGAATCAGTCGGTATCTCTGAAAACACAGTTTCGTATTTATCTTCTGTGCAAAGTAACGCGATCGCCTGGCTGTCTTTCAGCATGTAAGCGAGCCGTGAAGACGGATAATTTGCATCAAGGGGCAGGTACGCTGCGCCGGCTTTGACGATTGCGAGAATGCCAATGATTAAAGTTGGAGAGCGATCTATTAACAGACCCACGATTTGATCTGTTTTTACCCCTTGCGCGATAAGATACCTTGCCAAGCGATTCGACTCTTCGTCGAGTTCTGCGTAGGTCATCACCGCTTCAGCCGCTCTTAAGGCGATTGCGTCTGGGTGACGTTTGGCTTGAGCTTCGAAGGCCTGCGTAAAGACGCGATATTCTGCCGGTATGTCTTTCGTTGCGCCAGACGAAGCAACGACTACGACGCGCTCAGCCTCGGGCGTCATGAGTGCTAGGGTTCTCACCGGTTGCTCGGGATCACCAAGAAAACCCTCAATTGTGAACAAAAAAATCTCAATCCAACGATTAACACTTGAGACGTTGAATAAATCATTGTCGAACTCTACATTGCCTAACAAGATTCCGTGAATCTCTTTATTGAGATGCAGAGTGAGATCAAATTTTGCAGTGTGTGACGCGAGGATTTGGCTAGCGCAGTCAAGCTCTTGAAACGCAAACTCTGGAACGGCCTGATTTTGAAACGCAAGCATGGCCTGAAAGACAGGGGTATGCAGAAAAGAACGTGTGAGCGCTAGGCTATCGATCAGCCGTTCAAACGGTAGGTCTTGATCATCGAGCGCGCTTTGTACGGTTTGCCGACACTGTTGCACGAGATCCAGTGCCGATTCATTGTTTGTCAGAGAGACTGGTAATGCGAGGGTATTCAGCAAGAAACCAATCATGTTTTCGGTTGAGCTATGGTTTCTTCCTGCCACGGGTGCGCCAATGACGACAGCATCTTGACCTGCAATTTTGGCCAGCGTCGCGCCAAAGATCGCTAACACGACCGTAAATAGAGTCGTCTCTTGCTTTGCCGCCATCTGTTCGAGTCGTAGCACCGTTTGCGCAGGGATTTCGATAGGCAGATAGCCAGCGCGGTGGGCACGTTGAGCGCTACGCGGGTGATCGAGTGGCAGAGTCAGTAACTCCGGTAGCTCGGCTAAACGCTGTCGTGCGCGCGTAAGTTTCGCTTCGATATTCGCCTCAAGATTGCGCTGCTGCCAGGCGGCCCAATCGCTATATTGCACGCTTATGGCGGGCCAATTGGGTGAGTGCCCAGAGCGGTAGGCACCGTAAGCGTGTTCGAGTTCTTTGGCGAAAATATTGACCGACACGCCATCGCCCGCATGGTGATGCAGGGTCAGTACAAGCACGCAGTGTTCTGGCTGTGTGTGAATAAGCGTCGCGCGCAAGGGGAGATCTGTCTGTAAAACAAAAGGTCGTCCCGCCAGTGTTTCTACGAGAGATTGCAATGTCAACTGAGCCGTTGCAGCGCTGTTCTCGAAATCCACCGATAGGTCGTAAGTCTCGAGAGCCGCCTCAATACTCGGCGCGGCGAGTAAACGTCCGAAGGGCGCGCCCTCGTCAGACTCTTGGATGACGGTGCGTAGAGCCTCATGACGATCAGTCAGCGCAATCAGGGCTTGCCGAAGTGCGTTGACATCTAGTTGGCCTGTTAGATGAATCGCAACAGCCATGTTGTAGGTGGCGGATGCGCCATCGACTTGATCAAGCGCCCAGAGTCTGCTTTGACCATAGGACAGGGCGACGATGTCTTGATCGATTCGACCTAAACCCGCAATCAGATCTTGATCGCGGCTGGTGACAATTGAATGCAAATGCGGGGCAAGTAATTCTGGAGTCGGACACTCGAAGAGGGTGCGCAGTGCAAGGCTCGCACCCGTCCTGTGTCGAATTTGAGCAACAAGGCGCATCGCCAGCAGTGAGTGTCCTCCTAGCGTGAAGAAGTTGTCATCTAAGCCGACACGAGTCGCTCCAGTGAGTTCGGTAAAGAGCTCTGCCACGAGCTGTTCGTGTGCAGTGAGAGGTGCACGATAGTCACTCTGACCTGTAATCTCTGGGGCAGGCAGTGCGCGAGTATCTAATTTTCCGTTAGGCGTGAGAGGGAAGGCATCAAGCACGACAAATGCCGCAGGCACCATGTAATCGGGCAGGGTACCGGCAAGGATTGCTCTGAGTGTAGAGGCTTCAGGAATCGTTTGCTCAGCCTGGGTAATCATGTAAGCCACCAGATGCTTGGCGTCATCCGCACCCTGCGCTTGTACGGTGCATTGCGCAACGCCTGCAATGGATGCCAGAGCAGATTCAATTTCACCGAGCTCAATCCTGAAACCACGAATCTTGATCTGCGAATCAGCACGGCCCAGATACTCGATGACACCGTCTTCGGTCCACCGGGCAAGGTCGCCGCTGCGGTACATCCTTGCGCTTGTCTTGCCGGCTTGAGCAAAAGGATTGGCCAAAAAGCGTTCGGCGGTAAGGGCGGGTCGACCCAGATAGCCACGGGCAAGACCAGTACCTGCGATGTATAGCTCGCCAATGATGCCTTTGGGTAAGGGGTTGAGTGCGGCATCCAAAATATACATTTGCATGTTGTCGATGGGGCGCCCGATCGGTGGCGGTTGAGTGCCGTCGCTCGCTCGACATTGCCAATAGGTGACGTGAATGGCGGCTTCAGTGGGGCCATATAAGTCCCAGAGTTCGATGCCAGGAAGTTGTTCAAACGTTTTGGCCTGGATCGAGCCGTTTAGCGCCTCACCACTGGTCACGATCAGACGCAGCGAGCGACACTCGCCGAGTTTGATCTCTTCGAGAAACATCCCGAGCATCGAAGCCACAAAATGCACGATCGTGATGTTGTGGTGTTGAATCATATCCCGCAGATATGCCGGATCCTTGTGGCCGTCGGACTTTGTCATCACAAGTGTTGCGCCGGTCATCAAGGGCAGAAACCATTCGCCGACCGCGACATCGAACCCGATGCCGGTTTTTTGCAATATTTTGTCGTTGACGTTTAACTGTAAAACGCGCTGCATCCAGAGCATGTGGTTAATAAGTGCGATCTGGGTATTGCCTGCCCCTTTGGGGCGACCGGTCGAGCCCGAGGTGTAAATTAGATAAGCGAGGTTGTAGGGATTAAGGGGCGCGAGGGGTGATGCCTGATGAATGGGTGCAAAATCGAGTTGCTCAAGCATGACTTGAACGCTGACCTCGCTGAGATCAAGCACGGCAAGTGTGTTGGCCGAGGCTTGTAACGCGTCAAGCGCGTCTTGAATGACGCCAGTCTGGGTGATCAATAAACTTGCCTGGCTGTCGGTGAGCATGAAGCTCAGACGGGCTGCCGGGTAGTCCGGGTCGAGTGGAAGATAAGCGGCGCCGCTCTTGAGTACGGCGAGCATGGCTACAATCATCTCGATTGAGCGCGGAAGTGCCACGGCCACAATCTGTTCGGGGCAAAGGCCTTGGCGGATCAAGTGACGGGCGAGTTGATTGGCGCGCGCCTCGAGTGCGGCGTAGGTGAGTGAGGTTTCACCAAACACCAGCGCAGTGGCCTCGGGTGTGCGGGCGACTTGTTGCTCAAACAGTTCGGGTAGCGTAGTCGCGGCTAAAGTTGCCTCTGTCGCTGCAGGCGTCGTTGCCTCTGAGGTTGCTGTCAGCGCCCGCGCAGAGTTGTGTACGGTGGCGACTTGAGTCTGATTAAACAGTTCGACCACCTGCGTGCGCTCGGCCTCGCTGAGTAACGAGAGGGTGTCAACCGGGGTCTGCGACAGGCTGAAGGACTGGGCTTGGTTAAGCGTGCGGGTGAGCCAACTGATCCATTGCGCCACACGGTGCTCGGTAAAGAGACTGGCGTCGTACTCTACCGTACCGCGTATCGCGCCATCAGGCGACGGCGCTAGCGAGAGTGTCAGGTCAAATTTGGCGCGTTCTAGTTCGAGCGGAGTCAGATCGATTTCAAGATCGTCTAGCTTAAGTTCAACATGGTCTTGCGTTTGCCAAGCTAACATTGCTTGAAAGACGGGTGTGTGCGAGAGCGACCGACTCGCTCCTAAGTCTTCGACCAATCTGTCGAAAGGCAACTCCTGATGCGAGAGCGCGTGGTTGATGTTTTCCTTGACGCGTTCAATTAGAGTTTTCAGATTGGGATGACCAGCCGTTTCAACTCTGAGGGCTAACGTGTTGACATAGAACCCAATATGCTCGTCCACTTCAGGGCGTATACGGCCTGCAACCGGAGCGCCAACCACCACATCATTTTGATTGGCCAAGCGCCCAAGCAGCAGCCCGTAGAGCGCAACAAGCACCGTGAACAAAGTGGTCTGATGTCGATTCGCCACATCTTGCAATTGGAGAGTGGTCTGCGCATCGATCTCGATCGGCAGATAGCGTGCTGCGCGACTGCGATGAGCATCGCGAGGGTAATCAGTGGGCAAACTCAACAGTTCGGGGGCATCAGCTAGCATCGCTTGCCATACGCGACTCTGCGCAGCTTGCTCGCCACTGCCTTCTAGCCATGCGCGTTGCCAGGCTGCGTGATCAGCGTACGAAACCGCAAGCGGCGGCCAGTGAGGTGCCTCGAGACCGAGACGCGCCTGATAAGCTTCAGTGAGCTCTCGATAAAACACAGCCGTCGAGACGCCGTCGCAGGCGATATGATGCATCACTAAGATGAGCACGTGCTCGTCGTCTTCAAGTTTCACGAGACGCGCTCGAATCATCAGATCGCAGCTTAAATCAAACGGTGTTGCCGCCTCATTTTTAACGATTTGCGCAAGTGTTTCTGCGCGCGTGGATGGCGGGTGCGTGCTGAGATCGTCTTGAATTAACAGCTTGGTCTCAGGACCTAAAGCTTGTACGACTCCTAGCGGATGACCCTCGTTATTCAAAATGTTCGTGCGCAGCGGCTCATGGCGGCCAACAAGATCACGTAGCGCGTGCTCAAGTGCCTCGGCCCGGACGACCCCTGACAGCCTGAGCGTGGCGGGCATGTTGTAGGCAGCGCTTGTGCCCTCAATCTGAGTCAGTGTCCAGAGTCGAATCTGACCGAATGAGAGGGCGCGTTGATCGCCGGTAGTATTTGCATTGAGTACGCCTTGGCCTCGCACAATCGGGTTGCGCGACAATCGTACTTCGCCTCTCGCGAGCTGTGTCTGTGCTTCGAGTTGAAGATCGTGCAGTGTGGACGCTAATTCGGCAACGGTTGGACGCTCAAACAGCGTGCCGAGGGCGATCTCAAGGTCTGTGTGACTCTTTACCTGTGCAATCAGACGCATGGCGAGCAATGAGTGTCCACCGAGCGCAAAAAAACTATCATTTAGGCCAACTTGGACTGCGCCCGTGAGCTCTGCAAAGAGGGTCGCAATCAGCTGTTCGTGCTCTGTCACGGGTGCGCGGTATGTGCTTGTCCCCGTAATTTCGGGCTCGGGTAGAGCGCGTACATCTAATTTGCCATTGGGCGTAAGCGGTAAGGCGTCGAGATACACAAAGGCTGCAGGTACCATGTAATCGGGTAGCGTGGTGCTCAGACCCGAACGAAGATCGCTCGCTGGCATCGCGGCGCTACCGCTGCGCGCGACCAAGTATGCGACCAGACGCTGGTCGCCCAGCGTCTTGCGCGCAATGACAGCCACTTGGGCAAGATTTAAATCTTGAGCAAGAAGCGCAGACTCGATTTCACCGAGCTCGATGCGATAGCCACGAATTTTGAGTTGATTGTCCAGGCGACCGAGGTACTCTATCGCGCCGTCGGTCCGTCGTCGAACAAGGTCTCCGGTGCGATACATGCGAGCGCCCGGGGTACCAAAAGGGCACGCAACAAAGCGTTCTGCAGTCAACCCACTGCGCCCTAGATAACCTCGTGCCAGGCCGATACCCGCGATATACAGTTCGCCGCTTGCTCCGGCGGGCAGGAGCTCAAGCGTCTCATCCAGAATGTACAGCTGCGTATTCCAGATGGGATGGCCAATCGGAGGCGGGGCCGTTGCGTGGTTCGGTTGACACGCCCAGACGCTCACGTCGATCGCTGCCTCGGTAGGGCCATACAGATTCCACAACTTGACTTGGCTAAATTGGTTGAACGTTTCGTTTTGAAGTTCTGCCGATAGCGCCTCGCCACTGGTCACGATCTGTTGGAGACTACTACATTCTTGTGACGACAAAAATTTTAAGAACGTTGAGAGCATTGTCGGTACGAAATGCAAGACAGTGATCTTAAACTGCTCAATCATCTGCTTCAGGTAGTGGGGGTCTTTATGGCCCTGGGGTGAACTGAGCACCAGTGATGAGCCGGTCATCAGGGGCAGATACCATTCCCACACTGCAACATCAAAACCGAGACCTGTTTTTTGTAAAATTCTGTCTTGCGGGGTAAGCCTGAGGGTATGTTGCATCCATTCAAGTCGATTGAGAATGGCTTCATTTGTGTTGCCAGCAGCCTTCGGTTTTCCTGTTGAACCTGAGGTGTAGATCAGGTAGGCTAGGTTCGAGTACTGAGGGGATCCGATCCGCTCGGTCGCACTCAGATCGCAATCGCTCTGTTGTTGAATGGCTTGTTTTGTCGTGAGGTCATCAAGAAATATTGATGACGGCATTGCAGCCGTTAACTGAGTTTGTAATTTGTTGAGAAGCTTGGTGGTGCTGATCACAGCGCACGCCTTGCTATCTTCAAGCATGAAGGCTTGTCGGGCGTCTGGATACTCGGGATCGATTGGCAGGTATGCTGCACCTGCTTTCAGAATTGCCAGCATACTGACGATTTGCTCGACTGATCGCTCAAGCAAAACGGCAATGATTTGATCGACACCCACACCCTGTTTGATTAAGAGCCGTGCGACTTGATTCGATCGTTGATGAAGTTCTTGGTAGGTGATGGTCTGTGTGCAGCCATCAACGATGTCATGCAATGCGGTTGCCTTGGGCTGTTCTTGAGCGCGCTGAATAAAGGCATCGATCAGCGAGACTGGTTGATCTGAAGGTCTGAATGCGATTGGGCCTTGCGCCTGTTGCAGTGCGGCTTCTTTCTCATCATCATTCAAGATCTGCAGAGTAGTAACTGTTGCAGTTTCAACATCAGGCAATTGTTCAATCAGGCGGCTGATGCGTGCTAAATGAGTTTGAATTTCGGTTGACGTGTATTTGGCAGGGTTGTAGTCTAAACGCAGCTCAATTGCGTCGCCGTCGTTGCGATCAAAAATATTGAGCTGTAGGTCTGCCACTGAGCCTGTACTTTTAGTCTCAATGACTCCTGAGGCCGTGCCGAAATCAAGTAACTGTTCAAATACCAGAAGATTCACAACCATCGAAAATGGTGAGCTAAGATGATTTTTTCGGCGCTCTGTCGTCAATTCACCGATCGGAAAACTGTTGTGCCGTAAATTTTGTTTACTTGTACGTGCGATGTTGAGCAGTACGTCTACGACGCGATCTGTTGGTTGTATCTTGACCCTGAGTGATGTTGCGTTTGACAGCATGCCCATCAAGCCGCGCGTATTCTTTTTACGTCCTGAGGTTGGGCTTCCAATACAAAGGTCTTTTTCGCCAGTGAGTCGTGCCAAATAAATACAGAAAGCAGTCAAAAATCCAGCATTTAAACTTTGACTGTTAGCAATGCTCCAAGCCGAAAATTTGGCGTATTGTGCTCGCGAAAGAGTATGAAAAGCGTTTTTAGGAACAACCAAGTCAAGTGTGTTGATTTGCTGTTGTGAAAAAGAAGGGGCTTTTTCAAAGCCAGCCATCGCCTGCAGCCAATAGTCTCTGTCTTTTTGATATCTTTCGCCAGAGCGATAACTGAGATCCGCATCAATCGCCTGAGCCCAGTCGTGCGACGCCGTCGTGTGTTCAGACGTAGCATCTTTGCTGAGTTGTTTGTAGGCTTGAGCCAATAGCGTGGTGAGATACGCACCTCCTGGTGCGTCAATGGCCAAGTGGTGAACGGCCATAGACCACACCCATTCGATATCGCTCACTTGGAACAAGGCAAAACTGCAGCATTTACCTTGACTTAAATCATGTGACCGCAATTGATGTTCTTGGATCTTGTCTGCGAGTACGTGTTCAATGTGTTCAAAAGATCTGAGATCAAACTGTTCGAAAGGGGGGGCCTCGTAGTCGAAAATTTCTTGAAAAGGTTCGCCGTCGATGACGACAAATTTACTACGCAAAGACTGTGCAGCTTTCCAAATCTTGTTTTGTGCTCGCGTAAAAAGCGGGATAGAGATCGACCCCTTCAGACGCATGACCTGCCCAATGTTGTAGGCAAGTGAGTTCGGGTCGACTTGTTGGTGATACCAAACGTTGAGTTGAGCCCCAGTTAGCGGGAGGAGATTGTTAGGGGCTGTCATCGTTGTGTGCTGTTCAAACGCCTTGATTGAATCTCTTGCTGGTAACCAGGGTTCAATCGGCCTAGCGTTTCAGCTAGGTTGTTGGGCAGAGTCCGCTGGAGCTGTTCGTGTGCGTTCAGGGCTAATCAGTGGATGCATACTAAGAATGATTTATAGACTTGCTAATAGCCGTTTTTAGAGAAAAAAAGGGTCTAAAGTCAACATATTAGGGCCGTCGTTCGCGTATGGCGTGAAATGATCTCTACAATGCACTTAGTTTAACAAAGTACGTCGTCAATCCTCTCGCAAACGCTCGCCACGATTTAATTTTCATTCGGCGCGAAAATCAAATCTCGATTAAACGTCTTGAAGTCGTAAGCGTGAGGTTTTGTGAGACCATATTCGCGAACCTTCGCATACTATCGGTATAGCGGTGGTATCTGTAAAGTCTGGAGATTAACTGATGAGTGATGTTCAATCAAAACGCCTCGATGCCTACACCATCGATGGAGATGTATTTATTGCACTGATCAACGATGAAGAGCAATATTCAATTTGGCCGGCAAAAAAAGAAATCCCTCAAGGTTGGCAATCGGTCGGATTCAGCGGATCGAAAGCAGAGGTATCCGCTTACATTGATGAGCACTGGACTGATATGCGTCCAGCTAGTCTTAGACGTGCTATGGATAGCCACGTCAAACACTAAATAGATGACATTCAGTCACAACGCAAGCCCATGACGACAACTTCGTAGCGAGATCAACAGCAACTAGAGGCTGCAGATTTCGTTGTTGATGAGTGTGCTCAACTTAACTGAGCTTAAACGCCATATACTGTTGGGCTTTGAAAGCTTTATAACAAGATGTGTTGCTTCACGATTGTCAGTTAACTTGGGTAACTCAAACACAGATGATGAGTATTGATCAACACGGTGTAACGCAATTTCGTGAAAATGGATTCTTTATCCAAAACGATATCCTTGCACCTGCTGATCTGCAGCAGTTGGTAGAGGCTCTGGATGTTTTTGCTAAAGATCCTTTGCCAGGTCATGTCAAAGAAAAAAATAGCAACGTTTATCGAGCTTTTCACGGTTGCCATCTGTATAACCAAGCCTACAGCGATCTTGTTAGAAGACCCGAATTCCTTCAAATTGCTCGTGAACTCGTCAATGATGACGTCTATCTTCATCAACTCAAAGTGAACTTAAAACAGGCTTTTTCAGGTGAAACCTGGCCTTGGCATCAAGACTACATTTACTGGCGTAACGAAGACAAAGTCCCCACAAATGCTATCGTCAGTGTCATGATTTTTCTTGACGACATCACTGAGTTTAATGGCCCGCTTTTTTTCATTCCCCGTTCGCACAAAAGCGGATGTATCGAGCCTAAAATACCAGAAGGGGCACCTGCTGGCTGGGAAGGTAACGTGAGTGCCTCGCTCACTTACCAGGTCAGCGACGAGTTGGTCACTGCGCTCGTCGACAAGGGCGGCTTATTTTCGGCTAAAGGAAAAAAAGGTACAGCGGTTTGGTTTGATGGCAATATTGTGCACGCATCACCACCCAACATATCTCCGTCACAAAGACGAATTGCCATTTTGACGTATAACGCCGTCTCGAATGCGCCTAGAGATGAGAACTTAAGCGAAAGGCGCCCAGACTTTCTCAATGCCCGTGACCGTAGCCCGCTGCATGAGCTTTGGTACGAGCTTGGGGTCACGGCCTAAAAAAGATTAGTACGAGCCCATGAAATCTTTTTTGCCGATTTCAACGCCGTTGTGACGCAGCAAGTTGTACGTTGTCGTGATGTGAAAGAAAAATTGCGGCATACCGTATTTCAAAGCATAGTCTTCGACTGAAAGCTTTTTTTCTTTCGGTGTACCTGGACGTAACACAACCTCTTTGATTGTGGTGCCCTCTAATTGTGCTGCAGTGAAGGTGTTTATCAGTTCGAGCGTCTTTGCGATGCGCTGCTGCAGTTCTGCAAAGCTCTGTTCGGTATCTTCGTAGGCGGCCACTTCAATTCCGGCGATGCGAGAGGGCACGCTTTTGGCAAAATCACAGGCGATTTGCACCTGACGAACTAGCGCAAGCATATCGGGAAACAAACGCGACTGTAACAGGGCATTGGGATCGCACTTACGCTGCTGCGCATACTCTTCGCCTTTTTTGAGAACGTCGCTGAGCGCCAAAAGCATCTGAGTTAAGACGGGAACAGTAGCGGTGTAAAGGGATATAGACATGGTGTTATGGGCTTTTTAAAAGTTTGTTGAGGGTACGGTCTAGGGCGTCTGCAGCGCTGCGCGCGGGGGATAACAGGGTTTAAGAGCTCAACACAGTGTAACGTTTTAGGGTGAGTGACGACCTAAAAATTTATCGTCCGACAAGGCGAGTAACGTTCAGCGCGTGCCAAGCGCGCGTTGAACGGCGAAATGATCAGGCTGCCAAAACCTTCAACGGCTCAACGACAGGCGAGCGAATCAAGTAATCAAAGGCCGAGAGCGACGCCTTGGCACCTTCGCCCATTGCGATGATGATTTGCTTGTACGGCACAGTGGTGCAATCACCCGCAGCAAAAACGCCTGGCATTGAGGTTTCGCCTTTCGCGTCCACGATCACTTCGCCATGCTTTGACAACTCAAGGGTGCCTTTCAGCCAATCGGTATTGGGAAGCAAGCCGATTTGCACAAAGATGCCTTCAAGTTCAACCGTCTGTAGTGCGTGGCTCACGCGGTCTTGGTAACTCAAACCGGTAACCTTTGTACCATCGCCTAACACCTCTTTGGTCAAGGCGCTTTTGATCACCGTGACGTTGGGCAGACTAGCGAGTTTGTTTTGCAATACGGCATCTGCACGCAGCTTGCTATCAAATTCAAGCAGCGTGACATGGCCGACGATACCGGCTAAATCAATCGCGGCTTCAACACCCGAGTTACCCCCACCAATCACGGCCACACGTTTGCCTTTAAACAGCGGGCCATCACAGTGCGGGCAGTAGGCGACCCCTTTGTTGCGATACGCTAGCTCGCCCGGCACATTCATTTCTCTCCAGCGAGCGCCCGTGCTCACAATGACTGATTTGCTTTTGAGAATCGCGCCATTGGCCAACTCAACTTCAAACCCATTCGCGGCTTGCCGCAAAGCAGTCGCGCGTTGCAAATTCATGATGTCAACTTCGTAACTTTTGACATGTTGCTCAAGCGCTTGCACGAGCTTTGGCCCTTCTGTTTCTTTGACAGAAATGAAGTTTTCAATCCCCATCGTGTCAACGACTTGCCCGCCAAAGCGCTCGGCCAACACCCCGGTGCGAATGCCCTTACGCGCTGCGTAGATCGCAGCCGATGAGCCAGACGGGCCACCGCCAATGATTAACATATCAAAGGCGTCTTTCGCGTTGAGCTTTGCCGCATCCTTTTGGGGGCTGTTGGTATCGAGCTTAGTCACGATTTCTTCGATACTCATACGGCCTTGTCCAAAGGCCTTGCCGTTTAAAAGAACAGTTGGCACGGCCATAACCTGATGCTCATCCACCAAGCCTTGAAAGAGGGCTCCATCAATCATCTCATGCTCGACATTTGGGTTCAGCGCAGCCATCAGATTGAACGCTTGCACAACATCCGGGCAGTTATGGCATGACAGCGAAATAAAGGTCTGAAAGCGCAGCTTGCTGTCTAGCGCACGAATGCGCTCAATGATCTCTTGCTCAACCTTAGGCGGATAGCCGCTAGCCTGCAAAATGGCCAAAATGAAAGACGTCATCTCGTGGCCCATCGGCAATCCCGAAAAGCTAATACGTGCAGCGTCATCGACTTTGCCCACTGTAAAGCTGGGTGTGTGTTTGGCGCTTCCGGTGGTGATAACGGTCAGGTTGTCTGATTGCTCTGCAACTTCCGTTAACAGTTCAAGCATTTGAGCTGAGGCTGGAGTCCCGTCTAATGAGGCGGTCAACACGATTGGGCTCACAATCTTTTCGAAATAGACTTTTAGTTGCGCTTTCAAATTGTTATCTAACATGATGTATTCCTTGTTGTGTATTCGATGAATCTATTGGGCAGGATCCTGTCCTCTCCAATAGACTCTCCGAAGAGAGTCTGCAGGGTTGCTGCTATGTCTTAACTTAGTTCTTGCCGATCAGATCTAAGAGCAACGTCTTCACTTAGATGTTGCTGATCAGCTCGACTGGAAAATTCTGAACTTAGATCTTTCCGACTAGGTCTAAAGATGGCGTCAAGGTTGCTGCGCCTTCTTTCCATTTGGCTGGGCACACTTCGCCCGGATGTGCTGCGGTGTACTGGGCGGCGGTGAGTTTGCGCAAGGTTTCAGAAATATCACGCGCGATTTCGTTTGAATGCACTTCTGCGGTCTTGATAATGCCTTCAGGATTGATGATGAACGTGCCGCGCAGGGCCAGACCTTCTTCTTCAATGTGAACGCCAAAACCACGGGTTAGGGTATGGGTTGGGTCGCCAACTAACGGAAACTTAGCCTTGCCAACCGCAGGTGAGGTCTCGTGCCAAACCTTGTGCGAAAAGTGCGTGTCGGTGGTGACGATATAGACCTCAGCGCCCATTTTTTGAAAGGCGGCATAGTTGTCGGCGGCATCTTCAATTTCTGTAGGGCAATTAAAAGTGAAGGCTGCAGGCATAAAAATCAGCACTGACCATTTGCCTTTGAGGCTTTCATCTGACACGGTGATGAACTTTCCGTTGTGAAAGGCTTGGGTTTTGAAGGGTTGCACTGCGGTGTTGATGATAGACATATAAGGCCTTTTGGGTGAAAAATTGAACGACAGACGAAGTTTGAGCCGATTGTCAAAATCAATCAAACAAATTAAAATAATGGTATTGATCGATTTAATCGATAACAGAGCGGTGGTCAGTCGGGCAACCGAGAGAGCAGCTAAGCGGGCAACCGAGAGGGCAGCCAAGCCGGCTACCAAGAGAGCAACCAAGCAAGAAACCGAGAGAGCAAAAGATGGCAGCAGTCCCCACACTTAAGCAGTTGCGTTATTTAATTGCGCTCAGCGAGACCTTAAGCTTTACGAAGGCTGCCGAGCGATGTTTCGTCGGGCAGTCGACCTTGAGTGCTGGGTTGAAAGAGCTTGAAGATACGCTCGGCACTCAGTTGGTCGAGCGAGACAAGCACTCGGTGTCGCTCACGCCGACCGGTCGCGGCGTGGTCGAGCGTGCGCAGCGTTTGATCGCTCAGGCCGACGATCTGGTCGATTTCGTTCAAGGGGCCGCTGGCTCAATGGTGGGCGTGATTAAGTTAGGTGTGATTCCGACTATCGCGCCTTTTTTGTTGCCTGCCTTGTTGGCCAGAATGCGGCGCGACTACCCCCATTTGAAAATTGTTTTACGCGATGATTTGTCCGCCAACCTGATTGATAAGCTCAATCGTCATCAATTAGATTTCGCCCTAATCGCCTTGCCCTACGAGACCGAGGGTTTTTTGACCAAAGAGCTCTTTGATGATGAGCTATGGCTGATCGGCAATCAGCACGACCCAGCGCTTAAAAATAAAGAAATCCAGTTAACCAATCAGTTGGCAGATCGTGTTCTGCTGCTAGAAGAGGGCAATTGCCTGCGCGAGCATACGTTGACCGTTTGCACCAAAAGCGATTTGGCCAGTACCGATGGCATTGAAGCCACTAGTTTGCTCACGCTGGTGCAAATGGTGGAGTCTGGCTTAGGGATTGCGCTATTGCCTGAGATGGCAGTCAAGTCTGGGCTGTTGATCCAGACCAATTTGATTGCAAGGCCGTTGACTGCGCCGGCGCCAAAACGAAAGATCGCTTTAATTGCCAGGCCGTCAACTGCGCGGATAGAAGAATTCAATACCCTCGTGAGGGTATTGAAAGAGTCGCGTGGCGGTTAGTCGAGCATGTCGCGTTTGGTCTGCAGCAACTGGTTCGAGTTAGTCGAATGTGTTGGATTCGGTCTGCAGCGACTGGTTCGAGTTAGTCAAACATATCGGGTTGGGTCTGTAGCAACTGAGTCCAGATAGTTTGAAAATGTAGCCAGCCAATATATTCACTGCCAACATGTTCGCGGCTGTACAGCGCTTTGTCATGAGGCACCATGGTCGGTTTAAGGCCAGTCGCTTCAATCAGCAGTTGTTGTTTGCAACAGCGTTCAAGCGCAATAAACCAAAAGGCTGCTGCCTCGATGCTGTGGCGACTGGCCGTCAACAGCCCGTGATTTTTATGAATCGCGGCTTTAACCCCCTTAAACGACTCAGCAACGCCCAATCCCGCTTTGACCTCAACAGCGACTTGACCTGCCTCAGCGCCAATCACGGCGTGGTCTTCATAAAAGGCTGCCGCATCCTGACTGATCGGATCGAGCTTTTTACCGAGCGAAGCGAAGGCTGTGCCGTAGACGGTGTGGGCATGGCACATCGCGATGATATCGGGGTGCATTTCGTGCACTGCACCATGAAGCACAAAGCCCGCCTGATTGATCGCGTAGTCACCTTCAACCACGGTGCCCTGATGGTCAGCCAAAATCAGGTTTGAGATTTTGACCTGCGAAAAATGCACCGCCATCGGGTTGGTCCAGTACAAATGAGGATGCTGTGGATCACGAACGGTTAAGTGACCTGCAAAGCCGTAGTCAAAACCCTGTAACGCAAAGGCCCGGCAGGCCGCAACCAGCCTCTCTTTGCGGTGGTGACGCTCTTGAGCGATCGACATGCCGGTGGGGCGTTCGGGAAAAATCAACCCTTTCTGTGTGGGTTGATAAATTGACTCTCTGTCGCCGAGGTCTACTTTCTGGTCATTTTCTGGCGGATTTGCCATGGGATCCCTCGTCTGTGCGGGTGAGTGTGATGGAGTTGATAAGAGGCAATCATTGGCCCGTCGTTGGCAAAACTGCTTTACAGCCACGGTATTTCTGATCCCGATCCAAGATTGAATGAAAATTCTACTCTAGCTTTGGTTGTACATTCTAGGTTGCCCCTACGTTCTTCATATCGAGACTTACATGAAAAAAATGTCGACGCTGTTGTGCTGTGCAGCCAGCTTGGTTTTTCTTACTGCTGCGAGTGCCTTTGCCGCCTATCCAGACAAGCCCATTCGCCTGATTGTGGGCTCTGCCCCTGGTGGTGCCCCCGATGTTTTGATGCGCACGCTAGGCGCGCAGATGTCTAAACAAATGGGTGTGCCGATTGTCATTGAAAACAAGCCCGGTGCTTCGTATGTGATTTCAACGATGGATCTGGTGCGCTCGGCGCCCGATGGTTACACCTTGGCCTACGGCAACGTGGTCTCTTTAGCGACCAACATCTCGTTGCTTAGCAAGGTGCCGTACAGCGTTGAAAAGGATCTCACCTTAATTGCAAACGCCTTGCGCGTCGTGAATTTAATGGTTGTGAATAACGACTTGCCTGTGTCGTCTGTTCAAGAACTGATCGCGTACGCCAAAAAGAATCCGGGTAAAGTGGTTTTTGGTTCAGATGGCAACGGCACAACTTCGCATCTAGGGATGGAGTACTTTCGCAGTTTGGCGGGCATCGATTTGCTGCACGTACCTTACAAATCAGCCCCGGCAATGTTGACGGATTTAATGGGTGGCTCAGTGCAAGTTGCGTTGAGCAACACGCCTGTGGCCGGGCCGCACGTACAGTCTGGGCGCATGCGAGGTATCGGCATTTCTGACAATAAACGTTCGCCAACATTTCCGACGATTCCTACGGTGGCAGAGCAAGGCCTTGCTGGGTATGAGGTGGTCGCCTGGGGCGGTTTGGTGGGCCCAGCGAATTTACCCTCAGAGATCGTTAAACGTTTAAATGCTGAGGTCTTGCTTGCATTGAAAAATCCAGAGCTGATTGAAAAATACAAATCCTTTGGCGCAGAAATTTCACCAAGCACACCCGAAGAGTTTTCTGAACTTTCAAAACGCGAAACGGCGAAGTGGGCCGAGGTGATTAAGCGCTCTGGCGCGAAAATTGATTAAATTATTAGCTAAGTTTCAATATTTGTAAGCCATTTCAATGAAACGTTTCTCCGACCGTATGGCCATGGTAGATATACCGGTGATGCCTGCGATTGCCGCCTTGGTACGCGACAATCCGGGTACGATTTCATTAGGGCAGGGTGTTGTGAATTATGGGCCACCGGCTCAGGCACTCGCAGCGTTACCAGGTTTGATGGGCGATGTCGGCCTCAATAAATACCAGGCGATTATTGGTTTGCCTGCGTTGATTGATGCCTTGACAAAAAAATTAGCAGACGAAAACAACATACCTTGTGGGTCAGATTCAGTTTTGATGGTTACCGCAGGAAGCAACATGGCTTTTCTGAATTGCCTGCTCGCAGTGGGTGACCCGGGTGATGAATTTATTTTGCCTGCACCGTATTACTTCAACCAAGAAATGGCGATACGAATGGTTGGCTGTGTGCCTGTGTCGGTACCTGTTCACGACGACTGGAGTCTGAACGTTGAGGCGCTTGCGGCTGCTGTGACCCCACGCACCCGCGCAATCGTCACCGTATCGCCCAATAACCCAACCGGTGCGGTGTACTCAAAAGAGTCTTTAATTGCCGTCAATGCCCTGTGTGCTGCAAAAAATATTTATCACTTCAGTGATGAAGCGTATGAATATTTTACCTATGATGGCGCCGAACACTTTTCACCAGCATCGCTGCCAGGGGCGCAACGGCACACTATTTCGTTTTTTTCAATGTCAAAAAATTACGGCATGGCGAGTTGGCGGATTGGGTACGTTGTGTTTCCGGCTGACCTGCTCGATGCCATGAATAAAGTGCAAGATACAAATTTGATTTGTGCGCCTGTTGCCTCACAAATGCTGGCCCTTGAGGTGTTGAAATACGGTCGTGCCTGGGTGCAACCTAAAATCGATGCGCTCGCACTTGTGCGTAAAAATGTATACCAGCGTCTTGAAGCCTTGGGTGAGCTTGTGGCGTTTCCAAAAACGCAAGGTGCGTTTTATGTGCTCATTAAATTGCCCGGCTTAGCGGCTGACACAGACCGTCTTGCGTTTAATCGTGCCATGGCGCAAACACATAAAGTGGTCTCGGTACCTGGATTTACTTTTGGGTTGTTTGACACTCAACAGGCAAACTATCAGCGTCTGTCTTATGGTGCGCTAGAATCCGCCACTGTCGACCAAGGCGTTGCGCGCTACGTCACAGCGGTCAAAGACTGGTACAAGTCATCGCGTGTTTGAGTGCGCACATGCAAGTTTTGACTGATTTGAATCAGAGGGCAAGTCTTGCTTGATTTGAATTAGATGGCAAGTCTT
>Ga0114968_10001007_pt1 | contig 21446 bp, 22 predicted proteins | sample M_130807_EF_Meta_FD_87020 | JGI IMG/M metagenome (GOLD analysis project Ga0114968, IMG submission 87020) | Freshwater microbial communities from Lake Montjoie, Canada to study carbon cycling - M_130807_EF_MetaG | ecosystem: Environmental > Aquatic > Freshwater > Lake | place: Lake Montjoie... | reverse complement strand
TCTACAATAGAATCATAATCATTGCATATCGGCAAATCCTTGAAGATTTCAGTTGCAACATCCAATATCTTCCGTCTAATAAAGTGCTGAACATTATTATTAACAATAATAGAAGGAAATATAATATGCAACCCATCTTTTAATTTATTTCTAAATTCAACAGGATTAGGTTTTTCCATAACATATGCTACATTTGCTTCATCGGGAACATCCATATATTGATTGATAACTTTGAAATAATTATTTATAATTCTGAATATATTATCCATAGTATATAAGCGGTCGTATTTTTTCTTACTATTTAAAGATGAATTGGAGTCGTGTGAATTATAAATGCCTGATTTATCGTCTGGCATAGTAAAACGGAAATCTATATCAACGCGTAATGAACTGGGTTCAGTCGGTTTTTCAGTAAAATACAAAGGAACCGCGTTTGTAAGGGCTAAACTATAAATATTCATAAATTCTTCGTAGTTTTCATTTGGAACGAAGATAGATATTCTTGGATAACCGATGCTTGTATTTGTATATGGCTTACCTTTTTCGACCTTGTATTTATTAATAAATGAGCGAAAATCTTCATTTATACCCATTGTTTTTTATTAATTTAATATACTTATATATATATCAATTTTTATTTTTATACATTTTTATTTTTAATAAATTAAAATAACTTTCTGCATAATAAATAGATAAAATACATATCACAATGAATAAGGAAGCTATTAAATATAGTAGTCCAAAAAATGCAAAAAACCCATATATATTTTCCAAAGAATCATTGATATATTTAATTGATACATGGAATAAATATAAACAAGACAAAATTGCCTACAAGAAAACTGACAGTATCGCAAAATTATCGCAACTATTAAATGAGAAAATTAAACCAATGTGTGATGATAAACAGTATTGGTGCTGGACAGGAACTATATCAAATATTGCGAATAATACTAAAACGAAAGAGATAATTAAAATGATTGAAAATGAACATTTGCGCCCGGAGATGCCTATTGAATGGTATAAAAATAATACAGAGTGGTTGAGTAATTATGACATAGAAGATGTTATGATACAATATGACAAATGTTGTGAATATAAATATGCATTTTTAGGCGTATATCCAATTGATTTTTCAGAGGAAGATAAGTTTGGTCGATGTTTGTATAGTAAAATATGTTCAATAGATATAAAAAAATACATTAATAAAAAAATAAAATATTTAGGATTAATTACAAATCTTGATAAACATAATCAAGGTGGTTCTCATTGGACATCAACATTTATTATAATAGACCCAAAAAATAAATGTTATGGCGCCCATTATTATGATAGTAATGGTATTAATATTCCTGCATATGTTAAAAAATTCATCAATAATATTAAAAAATCTCTTGTGAAAATATATCCAAAAAGCAAATTTAGAATAACATATAATACAAAAAAACACCAGCGAAAAAATACTGAATGTGGTATGTTTTCTATGACGCATCAAATTAGATGGTTAAATAGTATTTTAAAATATAAAGAATTGAATTTGCCTGACCCATATAAAGATGAAAAATTCATGAATTGTATCACTGATGATGCGAATATAACAGATGAAAACATGAATAAAAATCGCAAATATTTATATCGTCCAAATATTAATGAAAAAAAAAAATTATTATAAATAATTACTTAAACAAAAAAAGGGGTTTAATTATTAATAAATAAGTGAATATGGCAATAATAGATGAATTTAAATCAGATAAAAACAGGAATTTAATAATTCAAGCATCAACCAAAATGTTGATTGATAAATATAAATTAACTTTAAATCCAGAAGTTTTGATAAATATAATAAATACAATAATATCATCGATGAGCAAAGATGCAATATTAATGAATAATACAGTAAAACTTATGGAATTAAACACAATAACATTGACAAAAATGAAAGATTATGTGAATAAAAATATTGATGAGGCAAATGTGCCTGTTGTAAATGATATTAATGTGCCGATTGCAAATGATATTCCAAAATTTAATGAAGATGAAGATATTGATAAAATTGAAATATTAACAAATGAAGAATTATTAATAAAGGTGCAAAATTATGAAAATAAAAGAAATATTGCGAACACTATATTAGTAAATATTGATAATATAGATGTATCAACAGAAAATAATGTAAATGGTGTAAATGGTGTAATTGGTGTAAGTAATCCCAACAAACTAATTTCTGAAATTATTGAGAAGGTTTTTGTAACGATGAATAAACATATTAATAAGAAAACGTTAATTATAAATAGTTATTGCAGAGATTGGATAAATAATCCACAACGTAGCAAACTAAACTTTACAATTAATGTAGACTTGCAAAATAATATAATAGAACCGTTCAAGATATTATTTCCAAAATATGTCAAGGATATAACACCATATATAACTTTAGTTATAACAGACAACCACAAGACACAAAAGTTTAATTTTATATTTAGTAAATCATCAGGTAAATGGGATATATGGAAATTAATTAACAAAGATAATAATATTATTAATTTGACAAATAAAAATTGGAAAGTTAATTTTTATGATTATATTAATAACGAAATAAAATTAGGAAATGATGATATTAAAATAAGTCATATTAATGATTTTGTAATGAATAACTATGATAATACTGAAAATAATATGAATATAGATACGAATGTAGATAATATTTTAACACATTTCAATGATAATGGTTTTGGAACTAGCAACAATTCACAAGATAAAAACAAGATGACCTTTTATGAATTAAATATAGATTATTCGAACATAATTGAATATGATGAATATAATCTGAATATATTATGTAAATATGATTATATACAAATTAAAACATATAGTAATAAATATGTAAATGTCAAAGTTATAGATGTTAATAATAATCAGGGGAAAATAATAATATCAAATGAAAATAATTTAAAAAAAGAAGATTTTGTAAATTCATCAATATTAAATTACGGTGCCCAATATTCTATATTATTGACATATTATTTGAAGCAATAGCATCGTATTACATCGTATTACATCGTATTACATAATTAAAATTAACAGGGCTGAAAATATAAATACAATCATAGTTAGAATATCCATTCTATATTGCAGCTTTATTTTGTCTTTTTGTGATAAAAGCAACTCACTCGTAGATGCATTTGATTTTTCTGCAATCTCATAAACATATTTATATATGTATGTGTAATTAAATACATTATCTATATTTTTCAAACTATTATCATTATTACTAATGATAATCAATATTAACCCAATAAATATGATAAATAGCAAAATATGGAAGAATATATTTGATGAATTAATATGTAAATTAAGATAATTAACAAGGATACGCAATTTATATGAATCATAATTAATTACAAAAATACTAAATATTATTAGTAAAATATATAATAACGAATAAACTAATATGCTTCTATAAAGTGTGCTTATTATATTATGTTCTATTAAAAACTCTATCAAAACCATCGCAAATGTTCGTATTATTAATATTATACATATGAAGATTACCTTGTCTTGAAATGTTACTTTTAAAACCTTGTTTGGGTCTAAATCGTTCATATTAACACGCTCATATAATCGATCATCAAACTTTAAACTTTCAATCGTTGCGCCTTTCTTACTATTTTTTTTACTTTCTTTAAGATAATCATTCCATATATTTTTATAAATTGATATGATGCCATCATCAGCAGAAAGCATCCCATTATTACTTTTGTCAAATGGGTCATTATTCTCTTCTATCCCTTCAAAAGTTCTAATTTCTTTTATCAACCCATCTATTTTATCATTCAAAATTTTAATATTTTCATATTTATCTTCGTAATATTTAGTGCTTTGCTTCTCTCCCCCGCGTTGTTTACCTTCATTTTTAATCTGCTCTGTATATACCTTAATATCATCTGCATTTTTTGCTATAAGTTTTACAATGTCATTTTCCTCACTTACAATCAATAGTGAAATAGTATCTTTGAATTCACCCTCTTTTTCATAATCTTTGAAAATACCTTTTATATCTATTATCTGTTTAGAATATTCATCTTTTTTTAATCTTATCAATGTTTCAATAATATTATGTAATTTACTTAATTGTTTATCTAATAAAAGCTTCGTATTACTTAATACTTTTTGCCTTGCCTCTAAATCAATCTTCGCATTATTACTTTCTTTCAATTGTGCATGAATATCTGTCGATGGTGTATTATTAATATTAATAATATTATAATATATATTGGTTTTGAAATTTTGTATATGTTCAGTATATGCTGAAGAATCTTTTTCATCTTTCTTAACAGGTTCATTTGGTTTTTTCTCATCACCCTTTTTTTTATTTTTATCAGTTGCCACGTTTGCAACAGACTCAAAAATATCATAATTTGATAATTTTAAATAACTAAATAAATCTCTGTATATTCTTTTATTATTATCGTGTGCTTTTTTAAGTTCATCTTTCAACTTATTTAAATCTTTTTCTTCTGGACTACTTAATTTTCTCCCAGAATAACCTTCTATTTTTCCTGCTAATTCCTTTATTGAATCATCTAAAGAATTTCCATAATCATCCGATTTCTCAAAAATATTAAGGTAATAATAAAGGGTTATTATGCATTTTAATATTTTGTTTATGTCTTTCTCTTTATCTTTGCCTATTTGATCTATGTAGTCTTTGGCTATAAAACCTTGTAATGTTAATTTTTCTTTTTCAAAATTTTCACTAATAATTAAAATTATTGTATTTTGCTCAATAGCAATTGCACGAACTTCAGTTGTTGTTGTAACAATACCACCACTACCAACTTTAGAAATACTAACTTCTCCTTTTTTCTTGTCGTCGGGGATTTGAATATTTCTCCCTATTTTTTCGATTTCGCCTTTTAATCCTTTACCATCTCCAAAATAAGTATAGCTTTCTAAAATATTTATAAGTATCTCTAATATTTTTATTATTTTTGAATTAAAACCCTTGTAATTTGTTAAATTAGGTTTTGATAAATAATCCTCTATGATATTAATGTTATTATTTAGGAATTCTTTCTTAATATTATCTAATATTTCAGGAAAAGTTTCTTGTTTTGATAATTGATTATATATTTTATCAATCTCTTTTTTAACATCTTTCAAAGACTTATAATAATCATTATCCTGCATAATATTTGGCCCATTAGTTTGCGTTTTATTCGACGCATTATTCGATACATTATTTTGCATTTTACTCATATTTAAATTTATGCCTTCTGCTAAATATTGATTATTTTTATTTTGCAAATTATTTTAGTATTAATTATAATAAAAAGAAAGGGATATTATTAAACGGCTGCTTTTGCTGCTGCTGTTGCAGCAGCAGTCTTACTTGCGCTTGCAGGGAAATGATGCGAGATTAGTTTTTGAAGAATAAAGTAATTAATTTCATCACTATCACCAACATTTAGAATCTTCTTAAGTTTGGCATCAGGTAGAATAAAACGTTTGTTCTCTGGTTTATTTAGATTATGCTCTTTAACATATGCGTTGATAAATCGAGTAATATCAGTGCGTGATTTCTCTGTTCCATGAGGAACACCAATAAAATCACAAAGTTCATCAGAGATTTTGTTAGGCTTTGCAAAACCAGAAGGGGAGTTCTTCGCATTCTGACGTTTCTTTTGAGCCTTTTCGATTATTTTTTGTTGCTTATCATATTCCTTGCTCAATACTTTAAGACTGGTTTGAATATCCTTAATATACGAGGCGAGTGAATTAACCTTGTCAATGATATTCGATAGAACATTATCAGCAACAGGTTCTACCGGAAGGAGAGGGGCGTCAGTGGAAACAGTTTGCACATGCGGAACAACGGGAAGAACCACAGGAAGAACCACAGGAAGAACCGTTTGGGGTGTTGACGATGATGTAGACGCATCATTTACAGCAGCAGGTTTTTTCTTTTTTGAAGATGCGTCAGCAGTAGATTGCTCTTGCGGAACGGGTTTAGCGACAGGTTGAGCAGCAGATACGACGGGTTGTTTCTTTGAAGGCATAGGAGGCATTATTTATTACTTTATGATTACATATATTATCATTTGTTTATATAATTTTTTAAATTTTATAAAAGTTTGTCTCATTTTACACTCTTGAAAATTTAAAATAATACAAAACTTTGTAAAAATATAAAACATTATTTCATATACTTCACTGTTTGCTTAATTCAAATCATGTAAAATTTTGTTATTGTTCATATTGTAATGAACGTGATTTTTTGCTTCTATATTACCTATATTACCTATAATATTATATTATATATAAGTAAGTATAATATACATGTCAGCAAGAGTAATTCCAACAAACGAAGAATTAAACGGAGATTGGTTAAGATTAGGAAAGGATTTAACCCTAATAGCCTCATATAAAAAACCTCCTATACGCAATACACCTGCTGAAATATCCAGTAGTCAAAAAGCAAGGGTAATTCCAATTAAAGAAGAGAAAACGATGCAGTCATTAAGAACAAAATTTTCTCCACCAACCTCAAGAGCTAATAAAGCCCTTAAAAGCACGACGTATGCTGAATTAGTACTTAGTCAACAAAATATGGAAAAGGAAATTGAAAGGGAAAATGAAAGACAAAATGAAATAAGAAGAGAAGAAGCAAGAAAAAGGATTGCAATGATTTTAAAACAAAATAAAGCAAAAAATTATATTAGAAATTTATTACGAAAAAATAAAGCATTCATTCCAGAACCAGTTAAAAAAATAATAACAGATGTTGCAAAAAAAGCAAAAGAAAAAGTCTTCAACTTTTTAAGTCATCAACCAACTAAATTGGAAGAACTCGGTCAAAGTCCTCCTAATTCTAAAGGAGGTTATAATTATCGAAAATATAAATATACTAATATTACAAAAAAACCTGCAAAGCCTAAAATATTTACAAAAAAACCCAAAAAGCAGCAAATATTTACAAAAAAACCAAAAAAGTAAATATAAAAAGATTTCATAAAATTTAAGTAAATATATTATTTGTATTGCAATTAATTGTCATTATAATCGTATTCGTCAGAATAAGCATCGCTGTAATCATCATATTCAGTGTAATAATCGCTGTCATAAATATTATAATATTCGTCATAGTATTCATATTTATCATAATTACTATCTGTATCTTCTAACTCATTTTGAATGTTATTATCGTTTGTATTATTTACATTTGTTGTTGCGCAAGTCATTTTGTCGTATACAGTTTTGAACATGTTCTTGAGATTAATGTAATGCATGGCGACATCATCTGTTTCAATTTCTCTTTTTTCAATTGCTTCATTATTTTTTGCCTCCATTCTTACTTGGTGAAAGAAGCATGGAGGAGGGTTTAATTTTTTATTAAATGCGTCGTTAATGTTTTCAATATAATAATTATCTAATTCTTTTCTAAATAAATTATCAAGTTTGTTTTGTGTAATGTAAAAGTCGATGATTGCATTTTTGCGATGCTTTTTGATTGTATCTGTGCAATATTTACGAGATACAAGGTAAGAACAATAAGCGTCATAATAATCTTTTAATGAATCATCATAGTCTGGGCAAATATTATTTTCATCTTTGCAAATGTTCCATTTTTCATCAGTATCATTATAGATATTTGCAAATACCGCAAAATCAGCATAATTAATATTCGCAATTACGGAGGGGACTTCAATCATTCTTATGTATATTATTATTATAATATTTAAATATACATATCAATTTTTTATTATTATAATTGAAAAATAATATTATATATGTCAAGCAGTATTATATCAGTGATTTATATGCGTGTTAATAAGGTTGTTGATATTTTCATTTATTTTATTAATCTCAACATTAGGCGAATGCGTATATTCTATACTAAATGATTTCGATATTGCAGTTGTATCAAAATCATTCATATAATCATATCTCAAAAGTAATGATATTCTATTATTTATCTTGTATTCTTTGATAGAATATATTGAAATATTGTCAATTTCATTAGTGCAAGGAAAAATATACTGTGGAAACTTATCAATCTTTGATGATAATATATATATATTCGATTTACAATCTTTGCGTGATATAAATTCAGATTTTATCATTATTTTAGATGATACATACTGATTGTCATTTGATAATTCGTAAGTATATATCTTGTCTTTGTAATGATAGGATTTATATCTTTCTTCCTTGTATTTCTTATATTTCTTCTCAATAATATTTTCAATGTCATCATTAATATTTACATCAATCTCGTCTGCGTTAGTAATATCTTTACATAAGAAAACTTCTACAACATTTACATCATTTATTACAAAGTCTGTTAAGTTAATATTCATTATGATATATGATATGAGGATATACAAGTGATATTATATTGATACATATTCAATATTTTATATCATTTTTTAAGATATATTTATTAAAAAAATGATATAAAATATTGAATTGATTGTATAATAATTTGAATATGACAAATGAAAGCATATATTATGATTTAAATATGGAGATTGAGAAATATAACAAAATTAATGAAAGTAATAAAAATAATCCAGATATTGTAAACAGATATAATAAACACAAGATACGAGAGGATTTTAAAGAGCTGCTTATGTCTAATTTGCATATTTCAGAATTAGAAATCAATGATTTAGAAATCGGCATATTTAATGCAACTATTGACTATGCAAATAATTCCAAAGTGCAATTATCATGGAAATGCCAGATGTTTTTGGAAATATATACAAATATCTCTCGAAGCATTTATTCTAATATTAAAAAGGATAGTTACATAGGTAATGACAAACTATATGATAGAATGATAAATAACAAAGAGTTCCATCCGCATATGCTTCCATATATGCAATGCAAAGATATATTTCCAGAAAGATGGAAAGAGATTGATGAACGTAATCAATTGCGTTTAAAGGCAGCATACGAAATTAAATTAGTGGCAATGTCTGATATGATTAAATGTTCTCGCTGTAAAAGTAAGAAAGTAAGTTATTATGAATTGCAAACCCGATCTGGTGATGAAGCATCCACATTATTTATGAATTGCTTAATATGTGGTAAAAAATGGAAGCAATAAGTTTGTATTTACAATCTACTATTTTCATACTCAAAAGACATATATTCGAACGATTCGCTAATAATATAGTAAACTATCCCTACATATATTTTCGATTCGTCATTATCAACGATATTAATTATATTTTCATAAATTTTTTTATTTAGTATAAACCTTTCGATTGCTTTCTGTATTCCATATTTGTATATCACCAATTCTAAATCTTCCTTTTTGTATAAAGACAATTCTAAATGATTGAAAATATATGCATTTGTAGTATTATATAACCAATCCTTATTATCACTTTTAGAATCTCTAATTTTTTCATATATACATTTTGCTATATTATCAGCATTATTTTTCAATATGATTTTGTAATACATTTTATATATATTATTTAATATTTTTTTATATAAAAATAATATTAATAATATATACAAGGTAATAAGGTGTAATAATGAATACTATTCGAAATACTGTTGTGATTGAAATGAAATATTTATTGAGATACAGGGAATTTTTATGTAATTATAATCATAATAATCATAATAATCATAATAATCATAATAATCATAATAATCATAATAATCATAATAATCATAATAAGCTTCCTACTACCAATAAGGTATGTTTTTGCACAATTTGTGGCGACGATTGTATTTGCACAAATAATCATTATAATGTTCAAAAAAAGTAATTAAAAATTGATATAAATACTTTGTAGTTATTATATTAAAGGAATTATAATAATGTATTATAATGGTGAAAATGGATATATCAATTTATTGAAAGATACTATGGTAAATGGTGAAAATAAAATGACACGCAACGGCAATGTCATATCAATCTTCGGTTGTATGATTAATTTCAAAGATATTTCCATATCCTTCCCTCTACTTACCACTAAAAAAATGTTCTTTCGTGGTATGGTCGAGGAACTATTATGGTTTTTAAGGGGTTCTACAAATGCGAACGAACTAAAATCAAAAAATATACATATATGGGATGGAAACTCGTCGCGCGAGTATTTAGATAGTATTGGTCTTGCATATCCTGAAGGTGAACTAGGACCTATATATGGTTGGCAATGGAGAAATTTTGGTAAAGAATATGGAAAATATATTGACGAAGAAGATGAATACGACGACGACGACGACGACGATGACGATGACGACGATGACGACGATGACGACGATGAAGTCGACACTACATGTTTAGATATTTATACTGATACTGAAACTGAAACAGATTCATATCCAGGAACAGAATATGAAAACAAAGGCATAGACCAGATTAAATATATATTAGAGGAATTATCAAAAGATACAAATAGTAGGCGTGCAGTATTATCAGGATGGAACCCTATTGACCTTAAAAAGATGGCCTTACCACCTTGTCATATATTGTATATATTTAACAAGAGTTCAAAAGGGCTTTCGTGTCATATGACATTAAGAAGTTCAGACCTATTTTTAGGACTACCATTTAATATTGCAAGCACCGCATTATTAACTCAAATAATTGCATATGTTCTTAACATTAATGCTTACGAAATAAGCTTGTCTATTTGCGATGCCCATATTTACGAAGAACATACACCACAAGTAAATAAACAGATAAATAATGAAATATATGGGCTTCCCAAAGTCATAATTAAAAAGATGGCTCCAGATGTTTCATCAACTGTCGATGAAAAAATAAGATGGATTGAAAGTCTCAAATATGAAGATTTTGAATTATCTAATTATAAATCTCATCCATCACTAACAGCATTTATGAAATAATTATAAATAATAAGGATTTACAATATATATTGGTAAAAAATGATATAATCATATAAATATTTATTATTCAATAAATATATAATGCAAGGTATTATTAGTTTTTCTGACAGAGTTGCTTTTAATATTAAATGCAATGAACACAAGGATATTATATTAGACCAGATGAGTTCTCTTTATAATATCAAAATATTACAAAGACATCATCATAATCTTGATAATAATAATGTTAATTTTATATTATCTAATCACCTAATGAACCTGCGTTCTAATGGCAATAGATATTATCTTTATTTTACGCTTTATAACAATATAGAAACGATGTATTTCATAGATAAAAAAATACATCCTGGATATCAGCGACCGCGAATTATTTTTGGCAGAGGTTTATTTGACAATAAATTATTTAAGAATACTTTGCTTGACGGCGAAATGGTTAAATGCAATGATAATAGTTGGACTTTCTTAATAAACGATATTATATGCTATGAAGGAATGTATTTAAACAGGAAGATGCTCCCAGATAGATTAAAAATCTTGTATAATCTACTTGAAACTCAATATACACCAGATAAAACTATTGATGTTTGCAATTACAAAGTCAAAAGTTATTTTAAAATGTATAAAGAATCGATTGAGAATATTATGGAATTGTCAAACAATCTTAATTATACTTGCAGAGGTATATATATATATCCATATGATATTAAATATAAACCCAAACTATATAATTTTAATGAAAGTTCAGTTATTAATGTTGTTAGAAAAACAAAGGATATAACAGAATTTAAAACAAAGGATTCCGTAACTGATATTGTTCCACTTACTATTACAGATACAGATACAGATACAGTTCAAGATACAAAGGAACTAAATGCATTAAATAATGAAGAAAATATATTATATATTGTAAAAACGAATGAACCAGATATTTATAATGTATATGACAATGAAGATGTTCATAATAAGCCTGCAATTGGCATTGCATTAGTGCAAACTTTAAGCGACAGCAAATTGCTTCGCGAAGCATTTCGTGATAAAAATGCAATAACAAATATTAAGTTTGTATGCGTGTTTGTTGAAAAGTTTAAAAAATGGCGTGCAATGCGTCAAGTTTGAATGTTGTATTTAGGTAATTATTTATTATTTTGAATTATTTATTATTTTTATATTATAGACGACAACTAATATATATATATTTACAAAATGATAAATAAATTTTTGTTATAGTAGGTATAGGTATATGCGTAGGTATAGGTGTATGTGTAATCATCGTCACCATAAGTAGGCTGATAATCATCATCGTAATCTTCGCATTTCTTGTTATTGCTAATACAACCTTGCATTATATTGTTTATTTATATTTGTTGATACTTTGTTATATTAGATCATAACAATACTATCATTTTTTATATTCATATACCATTCAATTGTTTTTTTTATACCATCATAAAAATTTACTTTTTTTTCCCAACCAATATTATTTAATTTACTTGCGTCAATTGCATATCGAAAATCATTAAAGTTTCGGTCCTTTGCATATTCAATCCAATTAACAACATTTTCGTCAACGCCTTTTATCATTTTTAATAATATTGTTGCGATTTCTATAACATTATATTCATCAGCAGAACCAATGTTGTATATGTTGTTTTCTTGACCTTTTGCAATAATAATATTAATTGCATTAACAACATCATCAATATATATAAAGTTTCGCCTCGTTAATCCACTACCGTGTATAGGTAGTTTTTTATTTTCTTTTAGCAATGTAATAAATTTAGGTATTATTTTTTCAGGATATTGATTTGAACCATATACATTATTGCATCTAATAATTACAACAGGTAGTTTATACGAATAATAATAGGAACGAACAATAAACTCTGCGCCTGCTTTTGTGGCTGCATATGGATTCGTGGGATTTAGTATAGAGTTTTCAATACTATTTTCGCAATTAATAGAAAGTTCTCCATATACTTCGTCAGTAGATATATGGACAAACTTTTTAATATCCCCATATAAACGGCAACATTCTATAAGTTGATGAGTTCCCAAAATATTATCAATAGTATAACTGATAGAATTATCAAATGAATTATCTACATGCGTTTGTGCAGCAAAATGAACAACATATTCTATTTTATATTTATTAAAAATTCTTTGCAATAAATCTTTGTCGCAAGTGCTCCCTTTTATAAATATGTATCTATCATCTTGGTTATTATAAATATTATCTTCGGATGAGCAATAGTCTAATTTATCTATATTTATAATATAATCAAAAGTATTATTATTAAATATATTAGACTTTAACAAAGAATTAATATAATTAGACCCAATAAATCCGCACCCTCCGGTAATAAGTATTGCCATATTGATTAATATTAATCTTATCTTTTTATATAAAGAATATTACTATATTTTATATAAATGTGCAATCAATTAAGTAATGATAATATATTTTTAAATGATACATGGAATATGTATTTCCACGACCCATATGATAATAATTGGGATGATAAGAGTTACAAAATGTTAGGAGTAATATCAAGCGTCAACGATTATATTAATTATTTTAAGGCATTCAAAGAACTTTTTAAAAAGGGGATGTTTTTTATTATGAGACTTGATATAATGCCACGATACGAGGATGAACTAAATATAAAGGGCGGATGCTTTTCATTTAAAATATTGTCCGAAGAGTTTGAAAGTAAGTTATTTTCTTTGTGTGCTAATATCATTGGCGAAAACTTTGCAAATAGTAATGATGAAAATATAATTTATAATATTAATGGTATATCTATAAGTCCTAAAAAGTTTTATTATATTGTAAGAATTTGGTTAAAAGACAAAAAGTATGCAAAGAAGGAGTATTATAATTTTGATATTCCCAAATACTCAACATTAATGTATAAAAATCATGTATAATACGTCATATATCATATATTACAAAGTTTGTAATAAAAATTGATTAAGTTTTCTGTAATATATAACAATAACAAAACCAGATAATACCTAACAGAAACTTAAACAATGTTTAATTTTCACTATCGTCAAGAAATTCCTGTTCACTTTCATGATACATACAGAACATCCATATGTGTTGGAGGGACATGTATTCGTCATTATACACCAGTATACAGCAGCATTCCTATGCATAGGAACGCGTATAGGTCAGTTTACTATGAACGCAATGGGCGAGCATATACCAACATACTTCCACATACACCTGAATACTTCGTCGTAAGACATTGTTATTTTGAGTTCATATGGAGATTTATAATTCTATTTGTATTCGGTGCATTACATCGACCGAAAAGAAAAATGAGACAAGATTATTTATTTTTTATTTATTATTTTTGTCTAATGATATTAGTATAATTGCCGTGCAACCGCATAAAATACCTATCATAGTTTGCATAGATATATTATAATTATTGTTTATATACATAGTTGCAAATAATAATATTATAATTTGTAGAGATACGAATACACGAAAATAAGCAGGATTCGGACATATCTTTATGATATAGAAGCCCAATAAAATTACAATAAGAACAAAAATTGAAAATATATAATATTTAGGTTTTACAAACTCATTTGTAAAACGTTCTTTGTAATACAATAGAAAATATATGAGACTAAATGCACCAACAATAATATTTATGATTATTGGGAATACAAAATATGGTGTATTATCATATTTAATATACAATATTTTGCATGCAACTAAAATAGTGTGAATTATTGATAAATTTACCCAATCCATTTATATAATAATAATATATATAATAATATATAATGTTTACAAAAAGGATTATATATTATGGTAATCACTTACAAAAGTCATTCATAAGCAGTAATATTGCACCAGCTACATCTCAAAAATGTAAACCTCCAAAGTCTATTATAACGATTACGACAAGTGCATCCTCAAAAATTACAACAATGTTTTCTTTACTAAATCAACCATATCCTCTTGGTATACGCATTAGTATTAACAAACGTGGATGTAACGGGCTGAATTATACAATGAAATACGTTGATGCAGATGACGCAGGTCGAAAAGCCGTATTGAAAGATGATATTATTACTATTGCGGATAATGTTAAAATATTTATTGACCCTTCTGCAATATTTGCGATTGTTGGTTCTGTAATGGATTGGAAAGAAAATGAAATTACAAGCGAATTTACTTTTATTAACCCAAATGCAAAAGGGTCTTGTGGATGCGGTGAAAGTTTTAATGTTTAATGTTTAATGTATTTAGAAAAAGTATAGAAGCATATTGATTTGATGCAATATCATTTTTATCATATTCAGATAAAAATGGAAATCTTTCTAAATTTTTGTCATTCCACATGTAATAATTAAAATTAATACATAATGGAACACCAAATTTGAGATATATATCAAACAGGTCATTTAATATATTTTCTTCAGCACCTTTAATATCTACATTGATAAGTGAAATATTTGCAACATCAATTTCATACTTTTTAATTATAGTTTCTAATGTAATTGTTTCTACCATATAATATTCTTTAGAAATTACATCTTCCGGATAAATTTGACGAAAGTTTTTACTGAAATTAACCTTCTTATTATCAATATTGTATATGGCTTTGTTAATAAGAGTATAATTATTCTCACAATTTACTTTCATATTATTCTCCATATCATTTAAAACACTATTATCTGGTTCAATAGTATATATATGTTTTGATTTTCGCGATCCATACATAGAAGTTGCAGCGAGCCACCCTCCAATATCAATGAACACTTTGTCTTTTGATAAATATTTATCAAATATTTCAAATTTTGCATTATCCCAATAACTATATACATCATTCCAAAAAGATAAATTAGGATTATTCAAATTATTTTCAATCAAAAATAATTCATCATTCTTATAAATTCGTAAATATTTATCTTCAATATATGCAGTTATTGTTTTGGCCATAGTTGAAATTTCAGTCGTATTAATATTATTAATATAATTTTCATATACATTATATATTTCGTTTTCTCTATACCACGGTATATGTTTCGCAACAAAATTGCCGGCGACCCTTATTGTTGATTCAATTCTATATGATATATTATGCTTATTAATTAAACAAAATGTCGTATCTATACCCGCATAATATAATTCATATTCAGCATCTTCAATTTTATTTTCCCAAAACTTTTTTTCCCATTCATATATTGATTCATTACAAACATAATTAGTAGTTAAAAAAAACAGTTCATGGTCTGTAATATCTAACGCCATGCCTATTTTATATGTTTTGTATTTATCCGATAAATATTCAAGTATTTCAATGAAATTACTAGGAATATTTTTATTAAGTTTTAAATCGGGGTCAGTTAATATAAATTTTTCAGGTAAAATATCATATATGTGTTTATTATTACTATCGGAAATCCAAGGTCCTGAATTTACTGCATTAGTTAAAACGCGAACATCAACATTTTTTAAATACTCAATTGTATTCGCGCATGAACTATTATTATCAACTATTATAATATTCCTATAATATTCTTTATTTATATTATAAATTTGCAACAAGGTATTTTTAACATATTTATAATTATTATATGCAATAATAACTATTGGAATATCCATATAATATATTAAATATATAAAATATATAATAATCTTATATAATTGTAGTGCGATTATATTTATGTCTAAATATTATTAAGATATATTAAATGATTTAATGCTTTCTTTATTATTAACCGTTTTAACCTATATTACAATGCCTTTTCGATTTATACTATTTATGATAATGATGATTATATCAATACAGGTTCTACAACATTTGAAGAATGAAAGTAATATTATTTGTGGTATTCTATGGTTTGCAAAAATGTTTATGTATTTACTTTCATTAAATATTAATATATCAAAAGAAGATTTAGTTAAATATATGGAATATTTGTATAGTGATAATAAGTTTATTTGTACGTTTAATCATACAACATTAGTTGACGGGTTTGTATTAATTAGTACATTTCCGCGTTCATCGTATTTAATATTAAAAGTTATAATATATTCGACTGTTGGATATACTGACAAAATAAATGATCAACTTGGAAATATTTTTGTTGAAAAAGGTCAAACAAGCAATAAAATAAAAGAACGTGTTGAAAGTAGAAAATCAGGTGATAAAATATTATTTATTGCACCTGGTTCAGGAAATACTTCGTCAATACCAGGAAGTATTACTGAATTCTCAAGCAAAGGTGCATTTGTTCATAAATATCCTATTTTACCTATTGTGATTAAATACGAAGACGAATCAGTTCATTATAACCACGATAATGGCGAATCAATGTTGCATTCCTGTTTGAAATTATTTTTAGTAAAAGATTACAATATTAATATAAAGGTGTGTGATATGATTGAGTATAATGACAATGAAACAGTAGATGAATACAAAGACCGTGTTTATAAAATTATGAATGAGACCTATCAACAGATGTAACAGATGTAACAGATGTAACAGATATAAATGTAATATATGCATATATATATATTGTTGCAAAGGAATATGAATAAAAATATTAGTATTATAGTTGCATCATGTTTAGAGAACGGAATTGGATTTCAAAACAAATTAAATTGGAATATCCCTGAAGAATTAAAGTATTTTAGGCATATCACGACGAGTGGTCTTTGTGTAAATAAGAAGAATTGTGTTATTATGGGGAAAAATACTTGGTATTCACTTCCAAACGCACCATTAAAAAATAGAATAAACATAATCATCTCACAAAATAATTATAATAAAATTAAGAAAGAGATTAATGGGGTTGATGATGTTTGTGTTTTTAAAACAATAGACGAAGCTTTTCTATATGTCGATAATGAAGATATTATTGAAAAAGGATTCATTATTGGTGGCGCAGAGATATACAATACATGTCTCGAAAAATATTTAAAATACATTAATTCTATTTATTGGTCAATCATATATGATAAGAACTATGAAAGCGACAAGTTTATTGCATCAAATATCATTTATAATAATTTTCATTTTAATTACAAAGATATTTTAATTAATGAGAAATATGTATCTATGTATGGAACAAATAAAAATAGAATTAATACTGTAATTGACGAACCGGTTGATTAGATTATATTAGCAATTGACAAAGTATATTCTCGATATACAATGGTTCTTTGCATTTATTCGTTTGCGATAGTAAATAGTCAATATCTATTCCAATTTTTATTATTTCATATTTTAATTTATTTTTAAGAATGTTAATGTCATCGATATTACCATTACTTGCATTATAAATATCATAGGTATATCTAATATTTAAATAATATGAACCATAATCTACTAACTTAATAAAATCTTGAATAATTTGCAGGATTGATATATTATATTGACAGCATTTATATGAAAGAGCCCTAATATCATCTAAATTATTTTTGTTTTTGTTATAATTCTTAATAAAATCTACAAATGGTGGGAAATTAAACTCGACAAATTCCTTTGTTAATATTTCGGTAGAAGATGGATGTCTTTCGATTTCTGATATAAATATAGCTTTAATAATATTACGTGTCTTCGTTTCTGATAAATAATCATTAATAGATATATTTAAATAATTACTATATATGTCCTTTATTTCCTCATATGTAAATAAAGGAACTCTAAATGTACTAAAGCGACTTTTAATAGGCATTTCTAATTTTGTAATATAATGCGTTGTGCAAATGAATATTACATTATGAGAGAACTTCTCTAAAATTATCCGAAAATCAAAAAATAATCTGTAAAGCAAATCAATATGCTTAATTACTATGTAATGCTTATTCATTTTTACATTTTTAGAACTAATTATATGAAGCAAAAACGATGTGATTTTTTCAACATTTTTAATATTTTCGGGGTTCATAATGTCTATATCAATATAATATTGATTCTCAACATATATTATACTTTTATCCCAAACATGCTCTGTTTTATTAAAGGGCGCCGCAATATTAAATATTCTTGCTAATAATAGGTTTAAAAAGATGTCAATCGGAAAGCCAATTGGTGTATATAATAATTTATTATTTGAAGAGAGTAATATATTATCCAATATTAATTTGTATTTTTTATTGTCATTTATAATATCTGGAAAAACTTCTTCTAATTTATCCCATTCCGTTTTAATCATAAGGATATTAAATATATATATTATTTAATGTTTTATAATCTTATATTACTCTATTTACATGTATATTTAATATAAAGAATATGTATTCTTAATATTATATGTAATTTATATGAATGTATATAGAGGCACTTAATTTGAATATTGATATTATTGAAAATTATACACGGGATGAAATTAAGAATATATATAAAAAGATTGCGTTAGAATGCCATCCTGATAAACTTAATAATATAAGTTGCGAAAAAGAAAGGATTATAAAAATAGAACGTTTTAAAAATGCAAGCATAGGATATAAAAAAGCAATTGAAGATTTTGATAATTATGGAAAATTAAAATATATTAATAATGATTATAATTTTGATAATTTAGCAGATGATTACGAGATATATAACAGCTTTGATATTAATTTTTGGAAAAATACGTATGATGGGATTTTCAAAGACAAGGAAAAAATTAAAAATACTTTCATAGATGTTGCAAGTTATTTCTTTAACAAGGGGTTTAAAAATAAAAATTATTATAATCCTTCAACTAAAATAATTAAGCATAATATAAACCTACCTATAACCTATTGCGATTTATGTTCTACAAGCAAAAGAAAACTTCGCATTTTGCTCAAAAATGTAAAAGAACCTGTGTTCATAAATCTTTGCTGCAAAAAAGATTATCCATGTTTAACACGTCAATATATTGACGATGATAGTATAGAGCACGAAATCATAATAAATATGATTGTGCAAAATGACGACGACATCAAAGATAATATTAATTGCAATGAAATCGCTTATACTCATAGTATTATTGACAATACCGACGGGGGTCATAATATAGATTTGAATACTATCATCGAAATAAATATTTTAGATTATCTAATAGGTGGAATAAAAAAAATAAAATATGTGGATAATACTTATATAGATATTACTATTGAACCTTTCAATTTAAATGATATTATAATGAAAGACAAAGGCTTATTGGGTGGTAATTTAAATGTAAAATTAATATATTTAAATATTACTTTGAAAGATTGGAAAAAAATTAGTAAAAAAAAAAGATGGAAGGTTATTAATATAATTAAGAATATTTATTACGATAATATATAAGAATTAATAGTTATATTAGTATAAATTATATTAATAACATAATGAAAGCATATTTCAACGGATTCTGGTATGGGTTCTTTGAGAAAAAAGACCCTATACATGTTGGTTTCTTTCTAAAATTATTGACTGATATATTTAACGAAGACATTGAAGTTTCTAATAATTTGGATGATGCCGATATTTTGATGGAAACAATTTTTACTAACAAAATCTATATTAATCATAAAAAATGGAAGGCATCATTTTTATTTACAGGCGAATCATATTATGCACATCAAATGCTTGATAATCTTGCATCATATACAAGTATTTTAGGATTTCATGAAACAATGGACAATTATGTTGAGTTTCCTTTGTTCATTGTATATTGTAAGTCATTGCCTCATATTGATTTTACACCAACTAATATAGTTCCAAATAATAGAACAGCTGCGGTAATATCTAATGGTAATTTAAATACACGCCTAACATTTCTTGATAAATTAGAAAAAAGAATGGATATTTTATACGGAGGTTCTTATAAAAATAATATTGGAGGTAAATTGGAAGGTAATTTTGCATCTGATAATCTTTTAAACATTTATAAAAATTCAAAGTTTGTTATTACTATGGAAAACACTAAAATAGGGCATTATATTACTGAAAAAATCATTAATGGTTTTAGAGCTGGAACCATTCCTATTTATTGGGGTTCGCAGCATGTTACTAAATATTTCAATAGTAAACGCTTTCTAATTATTGAAGATACATCAGATAGTTCAATGAATTCAGTTATAGATAAGATGGTAAATATGAGTGATGAAGAATATCTTCAAATAGTTAATGAACCAATATTTAATATTGATATTGAAACAGTTTATAATAATGCAATTAATAATATTAAAAATTTAGTATTTAAAAAATAAAAATTGATAGTATATATTATACCATTTAACCATATAAACATTATATAATATATATATATAGTTCCGTATTCTGTTCAGGATACATCCAGCAATCTCCTATTATAATTCTATAATAGTCTTCACGATGTTAGTATTCTGTTCAGGATACATCCAGCAATCTCCAATTATAATTCTATAACATCGTGAAGACTGTTAGTATTCTGTTCAGGATACATCCAGCAATCTCCAACTATTATTCGATGACAGTCTTCATGATGTTAGTATTCTGTTCAGGATACATCCAGCAATCTCCAACTATTATTCTATAACAGTCTTCACGATGTTAGTATTCTGTTCAGGATACATCCAGCAATCTCCAATTATGATTCTATAACAG
>Ga0114968_10001006_pt1 | contig 21454 bp, 19 predicted proteins | sample M_130807_EF_Meta_FD_87020 | JGI IMG/M metagenome (GOLD analysis project Ga0114968, IMG submission 87020) | Freshwater microbial communities from Lake Montjoie, Canada to study carbon cycling - M_130807_EF_MetaG | ecosystem: Environmental > Aquatic > Freshwater > Lake | place: Lake Montjoie... | reverse complement strand
TTTGTTAGATTTTTTTTGATAGATTTTTTTAGGGAACTTGTTAGAGACCTTGTTAGAGACCTTGTTAGAGACCTTGTTAGAGACCTTGTTAGAGACCTTGTTAGAGACCTTGTTAGAGACCTTGTTAGAGACCTTGTTAGAGATCAGTTGGAAATGTCCCCACCAACCCTAGCCCATCACCCCAACCACCCTGCATGGCCCCCCAGCCAAGCCCGTTGTCCAAGCCTTGGACCAAATCACCGTAATCAATACTTATCGAGAAATGAGTGAGATATTGATAAATGAGTAGGATATTGAGTTATCAGTTTTTACCAAGGTTTTAACTTAGAAGGGAGGGGTTTGTAAACTAGGATGGTGTTTCATCTAGAAAATTGATGCGCTTTTTCGTGTGTATGATGGATGGTATGCCTAAGCGCAAATAAATTATTAATAAGTGTTAACAAGTTTTAACAAGTTTTAACAAGTTTTAACAATGAGTTCTTCTGCTGTATCCCCTATTTCAAACCCCCTGGCAACTGCCTTGCCTTCTTTGGTGGTCAATGCCCCGGATGCATTGCTTCACGGTGCAACTTTGACGACCAGTGATCTCCCCCTAGATAAGGGCGAAGATTTTGTGTATTGTATGACACATCGCGGTACTGAATCACAAGGTGATTGTGATATCTTGGCGGTGTTTGATGGTCATGGATCTTCTACAGGGGTCCTTACACGTGCATTTACGTATATATTGAAACAGTCTCCTTTGTCTACGTTATTGGCTACAGAAAACCCTATGCAATCACTGATTACCCATTTCGATGGATTAAAATCGGAGTATGGGAATTTGTCTGGTTCTACCGCATCCATTGCACGCATCTTTTCGGATCGTATCGAATGCACCAATGTGGGTGATTCTCATACTATGGTGTTTATTGATGGGGTTTTACGTTATGTGAATGGTGGTCATTGTTCTAGCAACCCTACCGAGATTGAACGTATTCGTGGGATGTATGGATCACAGTTTCGTTTCGAATCTCGTGAAAGCTGGCGTCAGGAGGTATTGTCTCCTACGGAATTAACTATGGTGCCTTCTCGTCGTGCAGTATTCCCGAATGGACCTACACTCGCTCCTACGCAGTCATTAGGCCATCACGATATTACAGGATATGCTCCCGATTCCATGGTGATCCCATATACTGATGGCCAAGATGTTCGCGTGCATGTGTTTTCTGATGGGGTTGCGGATGTGTTTTCTTTGGACCATCCTGCGGACATTTTGTTCTTATCTCGTGCAAATGGTGCAGAAATCGGTGCAGAAGCTGAGCGTCGTTGGCGTCAGGAATGGATATATGTTGCACCTCAACGTGGCATTCAACCTCGTTCCTCTACTTGGCAAGAGAAACGTGATGATATTTTGTCCAAGATTTCTCCTATTATTACGTCATTCCCTGATGGTAGTTGTGATGATATTGGTGTTGCATCTTGGTATCGACCTGGACAACCCTAGATATGTGTCTTAGAATAATAAACGTTTTGGTGTAAAACGAATATAAAGGATATAATAGATTATGTATCGTAGATGTGTAGTGTGGTGTTCACACTTTTTTTTACCCGGTTAGCTCAGTCGGTAGAGCGCTAGCCTTTTAAGCTAGTGGTCCAGGGTTCAAGTCCCTGATCGGGTGAGCCACCCCCTTTTTGCTTTGTTAGCTCAGTTGGTAGTAGCATTCGGCTGTTAACCGAAAGGTCAGAGGTTCAAGCCCTCTACAAAGCGTTCTTATATGGTGCATTTGGGCGTAATCCGTTGGTCAGAGGTTCAAGCCCTCTACAAAGCGTTCTTATATGGTTTATATGGTATCTTTTACTATATAAACTTTTTGATGGTTTCATTCGGGCGTAATCCGTTGGTCAGAGGTTCAAGCCCTCTACAAAGCGTTCTTATATGGTATCTTTTACTATATAAACTTTTTGGTACCCCCCACCCCCATATTGCAAAACATCTATTATAGTATAGTTATCGAGAAATGAGTGGGATATCGAGAAATGAGTGGGATATCGAGAAATGAGTGGGATATCGAGAAACGAGCCTTTTTTGGTACCCATCTATTGAATAACTAAAAAATTGATGTGCTTTTTCTCCATTGGATGGAATGCACTCCTTTCAAGGAAATAAAATATTATTAAAAGCGTTCTATAGATTCTATCATAGTTTTATCGTAAGATGTCCAAGGCTGCAAGACACAACAAGATGCAAAAGTTCGATTCTGTATGCAAGTCCAAGGTTGAATGCAAACACTGTGTGCATTTGAACAAGAGACTTTCTTTGGGTTCTCAACTCCCTACCAACCATTGGCTCAGGGACAATCGGGATCCTTGCAAGCGTTTCATTTGCCCTGTCATGTTGAAAACTCGTTGTGGTTCTTGCAACAAAATGGGTCATGCGGATTTCTGGTGTACCAAGAAGGGTCTTGATCCTCTAGATTCCGATGCCTATTTTGGATTCAGAGGATTTCTACCTCCCAAACCCGTGGTTATTGCAAAAGTCTCTGTTGTACCTACTTCCAATGCATTTTCCGGTCTTGATTTAGAAGATGGGGAGGTAGAAGAGGATACAGCAGAAGAGGTCGCATGTTGTTTAGAAGAAGATGCCGATGAAAAACGTCCTCGTGTGCCCTCCTTTGATTTGTTGGACAATGATTTTGTCCAACAAACCACTTTTGTGAATAAAAATTTATATAAACCCCATATGTACAAACAAAAATGTTGGGCCGATATGGTCGACTCTGATGATGAAGATTCCGAATAAACAAATAGACTTGGATGTTTGTCGAAAAAGAGACTTTGTTGAAGTCTTTTTTTCGTATTTTTCAGGGATCTTTTTTGTTCTCTATTTGTATCTTGGACATATGAATCAAAAAAACATTATTGTATGTAGACATTGTTTCAATTTGAATTTACTTAGGTCCAAGAACGAACAACTTCCTACCAACCATTTTTTGAGGGATAATCGTATTCCTAGTAGACCTGTTGTTTGTCCCGTCTTGTCCAAGACTCAATGTGAGAATTGTTTTCGTTTTGGGCATACACGATCCTATTGTACGCGACTTCTTGGACACCGACGTAATCAACCTTATATACCCACTAAACCTAATATCTTTTTACAATCCGCTACCAATATTCAAGAGGTTGTTTCTACTGAATTTGTTCCTACTACACCTTCCTGTTCTCCTCCTCCATCCGTTCATGGTGATGAAGATGAACATGAAAATGATTCCGACTCCGATTGATTTATCGTTTTTTTACAGTTCGGTTCGATTTCCTCATTTTCATCGACTTTTTTCCTCCTTTTTTTATTCTTTTTATCATTACTCGATAAATTTCCGGAAAATAACGAAGGAAAACTATTGTAAAAGCTATCAACATTATTAGTTCTTGGAAGTTTAACGTATCTCTATTTTTTATGGACGAATGATTACTCGAATAATGTGATGGGAACGGTAATGATGATGCTACACTGCTGCCTATATGCATTCCTCCCTTTTTTCCACCTTCCTCAATTCCACCTTCCTCAATTCCACCTTCCTCAACAATTACATATCCTGCTTTACTCATAAATATCGTATACACTTCATATATTTGTGGATATATTTCAGATAAATTTTTATACAGATCTTCAAACGTTTCTTTGAATTTTTTGAATTTTACAGGGTTTTTTATAATTTTTTCCATTTTTTCCATTTTTGTAGATACTGTACTCATTATACTGTACTATACATTATAATTAGATTTTACGTTATCACAATGTGGGGATATAAAACTACATAAACATTCTTGGATCATACGTCTATATATCTCTATGTTGTCCAAGATTTCCAGGTATGCTCTCCTTTTTACCGCTATTTCTCCCATATTTAGGGGTGCGGGGCATTTGTCTATGAGAGCTCCTAAACATTCCTTTTCTACCAATCTTGGACAAGTCAATTCACGATTCTCTATTCCTTCTTATTCTCCTCGTGGTATCAACCAAGAATTGTATGTACAACATTTGCAAAATCCTAATGTCTCTGTTGTCTTTGGTCTTGGTCCTGCCGGTACTGGCAAAACACTCTTTGCTTGTAATCAAGCTGTCCAAGAATTGAAACGGGGTACTGTGCAAAAAATTGTATTAACCCGGCCTATGGTGTCCGTTGAAGAAGAATTGGGCTTTTTACCTGGCAATTTGATTGCCAAGATGGCGCCTTGGACACGACCCATTTTCGATATTTTGTTAGAGTTTTATTCTCAAAAAGATATTGATCTTATGGTTCAAAATGGGGTTATTGAAATCTCTCCTTTGGCTTTTATGCGGGGCCGGACCTTTCATCGTTCTTTTATTATTGCTGACGAAATGCAAAACTCTTCTCCTAATCAGATGTTGATGATGTTGACTCGTTTGGGTAGAAAGTCCAAGATGGTCATTACGGGGGATTTGAAACAGAGTGATCGTATGTTGGATAATGGACTCTTGGACTTTTTAAACAGGTATCATCCTGGTGTTGATCCTTCTATTCAATTGATTCAGATGAATGGTACTGATGTACAAAGAAGTGCTGTCGTCTCGCATATCTTGGCTCTTTATAATTCCAAGTCCAAGACTGTTAAACGGCCTCGGAAGAATAATATTGTCAAACTCATTGATTCTAACAATAACAATACTCTTCCTAATGATGTTCCCCTTTCTAATGTGTCCAAGATGATTGAAATCAAAGAACTTCGGAAAATTGATCTAGATTGTGCTATGATTCCTAATGATCCATTACTTAGAAAACGATAATTATGTTATCTTCTTTCATTCTTCTTGGACTATTTCCTCTTGTTATTGGTTTTACTCCTTTGAAGACTTTGTTGACTGTTCGGGGTATTGCTACATCTATTCCACACGCTTTATCACAAGAACTTGTTAGTGCTAATAGTCTCATCGGTTATGTTGCACAGATTCATGATGTTCCTTCTTTTGATGCCTTTCTTCTTTCCTTTTCGATTTCCTATTTCATTTTGTTTCTCTATTCCAAGAATTATCCTACCATTTATAAATGGGATGGATACTATCTCATTAATAGACATGTTCGGATCTTTGTTTTGGTTTTCATGACCATCATGACCAAGACTCTTGATTCCGCTATATAGAATACTATATCTTTGCTGTAGTATTCTATTCTATTCTCCTCCCTACATTCTTTACTACGTTCTTTACTACATTCTATCCAAGATTTGATATTTATCCATACAAATACTTATTCAGAAATGAGTCAGATATTCAGAAATGAGTAGGATATCGATTTTTCATTCATTTTATGGAATTGGGTACCAAACTTAGTTTATAGAAAAGGGTATTGATGGGGTACCAAACTTAGTTTATAGAAAAGGGTATTGATGGGGTACCAAACTTAGTTTATAGAAAAGGGTCTGGAATGGGGTACCAAAGTTGTTATCTAGAAAAGGGGGCTCTTTTTTACATAAAATTGATTGGCTTTTTTTCTTTCTTTTTTATTGCACGCTTCTAAAGCAATTATTATTAATACTCGTTTTCTACTATGTCTTCTGATTCCATCGTCAATATCGTTGTCTCTCAGACTGTTGAGGTTGTCAAACCTCCTCGTGTCAAGAAACCCGCTCTCCCTGCCAAACTTCAGAAACTCGCTGTTTTCCAGTTTTGGTTGTTGAATTCTTTGAAGGATGCCTCCATTCTTTCTGAAGAATCTTTTGAGTCTTCCTTGACTGCTTTGCATGTTTGTGATTCTCTCGAACTTCAAACTTCTCATCTCAATTCTTCTCTTGATGCTTATTCCTTGACTAATAAAACTCTTCGCAAGTTTATTACTACACGTAATGCTCCTCCTAAACCTCCCAAGAAGGAAAGAGCTCCTCGTGTTCCCAAGGATCCCAATGCTCCCAAGAAGGAAAGAGCTCCTCGTGCTCCTAAGGATCCGAATGCTCCTAAGAAAGAGAGAGCTCCTCGTGCACCTAAGGATCCCAATGCTCCTAAGAAAGAGAGAGCTCCTCGTGCACCTAAGGATCCTAATGCTCCCAAGAAGGTCAGAGCCAAGAAAAATGTCATTGTATCCAATGATACACAAGACAATCTTGTTGCACAACTTGTTGCCGCTGCTTATTCTCCTGTTATCGAAACTCCTATTGTTATAGAACCTGTTGTCGAAACTCCTGTTGTCCCTGTTATCGAAACTCCTCCTGTTATCGAAACCAAGGTCAAGAAACCTCGTGCTAAAAAAACTTCCGATCCCAAACCCACCAAAACTTCCAAACAAACCAAAAAATCCAACATGAATATTTCCGCCATTGAACCCACTCCTTCCAATTCTTCTTCCATTCCTCCTTCCAATTCTTCTTCCAATTCCGATCCCGATGCCGATTCCGAAGACATCCAAACTCGCGAAATTTACATTGATTCTGTCCTCTATCTTCTTGATGATTCTGATGGCTCTCTCTATTCTCCCGATTCTAATCTCGGCAATCCTCTTCTCGGCAAGCTTGTCAATGACGCCTTTGTACCTCTCTAATTCTATATATAACTATACTTACTACACTTACTTTACATTACACCCACTTACTTTTTTTCTTTTTGGTTTCTCTTTCTTCTTTTTCCTTTTTTCATTTCACACTATCTTATTCATTATCTCCGCACCTACTAATCCTTCCATATCCTTCAACTTTCTTTTTGGTATCTCCTTACCATTGTAGTATCTATACATCTCCTTTATTACTTCCTTTGACGCCTTACCCATAGAAACAGTAATATCGATTCTACCAGGACGAACTAAAGCATCATCTAGTTTATCATAATGATTACTAGTTAATATAAGAATTCGTCCAGGAGTTTCTCTTAATCCATCAATAATATTCAATATATCATCCAATCGTATTGGTGTATCATCATTCATAATGGGATTAACCATGATTTCCCCATCATTTGATTTTTTATCACTAATCTTAGTGTCTTTTTTATTCTCCTTAGTCTTGTACGATTCTTGGTAAAATCGTTTCAAAATGATGTCTCCTGCACAATCAATATCCTCGATAACCATAATCTTATCCGAAAAATCAATCCCTCCAATCCGATTGTTTGAACTATACTGTGTTTCGTACCAAAAGTCGTTGAGTTGTTTTTGCGTTTTTATCATCTGCAAGGACAAAACTACAATATGTCGACCCGTCTTATTTGCTAGTGCTTTTATAAAAGACGTTTTTCCTGTTCCGGGTAATCCATGAAGACCTATACCCAACATATAAGGTATACCCATTTCCGAGTACCAATCTCGATTATTCAAAAAGAAATCTATTTTTCCAAGGACATTTTCTTTTCCGTCGAAAAACATGTTCTGAAATGTACGCGTTGATTCAAAAGGATGTTCCGACCAACATTCGTACCTATATTCATTGTATTTGGTGGTTGACAGCATATAAATAAACTTTTTATTGCGACGTTTCTTCTCAATATTTGCCAAATATTCTTGTGTTATAGTTTGCAAAAACTGTTTTATTTTATACAGTTCACTATGAAAGGAATAAAGAACTATAGTAATTCTCTCATATCTTATAGACCCAGAACCGTTTTCACCTTTTTTACCATCATACTCGTTTTCGTGTTCGTTGAAATTTACCATAGCACAAATTTGCATATCATGGTTTATCATGAACGGTCGTTTTTGGGATACAATAAACATATTATGTTCATCTGTTTCGGTAGGAGTTTTATGGTCATTATCCACACAAGATCGAGAAACTGCGGATAAATCATTGTTGATTTCTTTGATATCTGTAATAGTATCATTCTTGTCCATATTTTCCAGTAAATAATACCAAACTGCCTTGAATTGATTACTGAATGACAACGACACACATGGCGAACGATTATATAAGGACGATGATATTGTTTTGTGTCCATCAATAGTCAAAGTGTATCGTTTGAAGAGGGCGGACTTTACATAAAATACAATAGATGAAAAAGATTGCATTTTACGTTCATATCTATATATGTAATTCATTGCATAACTTAATGCACTTAGTACCACAGTAGATAATATAGTATCCAAAATAATATTGTTAGTTTTTAGTCTGGATAAAAATGAGTACTTGACGGCATCTTCGAACGTTGCTGATAAAGACTGCATATGTGATTATTGGTTTTTATAAGTATAAAAATAAATGTAAAAGGATACTTATTGTATCCAAGACGATTGATAACTCTATATGTATTTCACTTGATAAATTGAGTTATCAACTGATGGACAATAACATCATAAAATTGATTACACATAATATGTATGATACCTAGACAAATATTCATATAAAACATACACTACAAGAATGGTACGCAATACACAAGGTGGTTCTGGACACAAGAGTCAAGCAAGAAAATTGGTATCGTCTGGTCGTGGACCTGTTAGAACCAAATTAGAAGAGGGTGCACACTTTGCCATGGTGAATAAATTATTTGGCAATGGTATGTGTGAGGTGATAACCGATTCAGGTGAACCTATTTTATGTTATATTCGCGGTAAATTTCGCGGAAGAAACAAAAGCAATAATTTGGTTGGATCCGGATCACTCGTTATGATAGGACTTCGCGATTTCTCATCGAAGAAAAAAGAGTGTGATTTATTGGAGGTGTATGATATAGCTGATGTTAGGGTTTTGCGTGCAACCCCCGGTATTGATTTAACTTCATTGGATCAAGCTTACGCTTCAAAACAAGGCGGGTCGTTCAATACACAAACCGATGGACTAGAGTTCACCAATGACGCAGAGCCAATCTTCAATACATTTGAAAAAACAATGGATGAAAATATTATTGAACAAAAAAAAGACGGACCCCAGGTGAATATAGTTGATTTCGATGATATCTAAATTACATTAGGCATTAGGCGAAAGACATGGATAGATGATGTGAATCGACGAATGTGTATATAGGTTGTTTCGTTTTTGTTTGTTTTTTTACGGAATTTATGAAAGAGTTTTGTAGAGACATTGTTGGATTGAATGGTGGAGTACCCTTTGAAACGCGTGAATATGTCGCATTCCCTTCTGACGTGTTATTTTTGGGTTTATTGTATGGACCCCATAATATTTGTTTGTCGTTCCATAGCAATTCATTATATGATTCTGGTATTTTCATCCAAGATGGACGAAGGATTTTTGTTTTGGGTTTAGGTTCAGTTTTTGTTTCGGGTTTTGTTTTTTGTTGGTAATCTGTCTTTTGTTGGTAATCTGTCTTTTGTTGGTACTCTGCAAAATGCTTGTGTTGAATTACGCGATACATTCTACGATAATTCATATGAATAAAAGATTCTGTATTCAAGATAACCTGAATATAGAATAGGGTTAAAATGAGAAAACGCATGATTCAAGAGTTCTATGCAAGAGTATATATCTTTCATAGAATAGTAAGTAAATAAATCAATTTTTTGATGTAGAAAATACAAATAATTTACACAATTTGCAATCTGATCTTTTTCTTAGTTTGATCCTCATCTTCAAACAAAAATATCTTAAATTGCGCAACAGAATAATTCGGTATATCCTGGTTCGTGCTGATTCTAGACAACATCTTCCATTTTTCAATAAATACCATATAGGTTATGGTTCCATCATGTTTCACTATCTTATCAAACAGTGTTCCTTCGTGTATCATCTCCATTAATTCAGGTGTCGTCATACATCGGTGCAAAACTTCACAATCGGTTTGGACTTTTCGAATCGAACGCATTGATGTATTAATATATTCAAGCTGTTTTAACCAACGATCCATAAATTCTGCGGCTTCTGAGCTGGGTGCAATCTTCATGATAGACTCACTAAATATCATCTGATTAAGTAGATCAACCAAACGTCGGATCGGACTCGTTATATGAATATAGGATTTCAATTTCATAAGTTCATGACCTACTATAGTGGCGTCTGGTGAATACTGAATATACTGTCCCGATGTATTATTCCACATCTGGATGACCCTGCGGGTTTCATCACTTAACCCTTTGTCCTCCGTTGATGCATCCACTATTTCGCGAACTGTATTGTTGGTGAAACACGCCGATCGAAAAATTCCCGTTTTTGCCTCGCATAGTTCCACGGCGCAAATTGTGTTCATTTGTATCATCCAAAACGACACCACATCATGACTATCTTCTATAAAACGATCCATTCTCTTTGTCAAATCCAACAGTTGTTTATATTTCAAATCACGCAATAAGGTCGATTCTTCATATCGGTAATTCTTGCGAACCTTTATCGCCGCATTATAAAAATGGGGTGATGGATCGATTTTGCCATCTTGGCATACAACTACCTCCATAACGAATGCAAAACGTGTTTGTCCTTCTTGCAAGCTACACAGGGCATCGGACAAAACTGTGGGCAACATGGGTCGCCTTCGATCCGGCAAATAAATAGTTGATACTCGATTGCTTAATGAATTCCATAGTCCCAAGGCTTCTAACCACATATAGACGTTCGATATGTAGATGGTTACGACGGTTTTTGTAGAATCAGTGTCATGCGGTCTTATCGAAAACCCGTCATCAAAATCGAGACTATTGGTTGGATCAATGGTAAAAACATATTCTTCTGTGCGATCTTGGACACAGAACCGTTTATCCTCCATCATATCTTTCATATAGTCGCGATTTGATAAAGCCTTCTTCGCGGACTCGGTGGTTTGTGTTAAAGATACGTGCAGACTTTTGCAATACAATTGATATTCGTAAAATGCCTCCAATTGGTTCACGTCTCCTATGGTTTCTACTAATATACCATACGGATGTTTATTGTCCCAATGATCGTATCGAAATACAACGTACTTATTTGGGTGAACTTTGTTAAATCCTAGGGTGATTTCATAGGGTACTAAAAAAACGGGTAAGTGTTTGTCATCTGGAATACACTTATATAATAGGCGCTTTTTGTTCGCAGTTCGCCCATAGGTTTTGTTCGTACTAAGTTGCAAGACTCCTGCCAGGGTTTTTGCACTACGTATAGGCGAATAGTTCACAGTTATCTTGGGCTCAGTCTTACCATTTATTGGGCATATTGGGCACGTGTCAATAGAAAAAATATCCTTTGAAAACAGTTTGTATTTTGTTGGGTCTATTGCTGGTGGATCTTTACATTCGGTGTTTGTGTATGGATTTTGAAATGTCCAACTGGTGTAAGACCGATCGTCTATAAATATTCGATATTCTTCTTGTTTTTCCATGGTTTATGATTTTTAGTTTATGTTTGATTGTTTTTCTTGGTTAATGGGTTTACACATATACTATATAAATATGTTTATACCATTTCGTTTATTGTATCGTGAATATAGGAGGGTGTACCACCTAAGAAGAATTGATCCAGTGTAGTATCCGTAAAATAATATTCAGGATGTTTCATAACAATCATTGGATTGTATTCGATATCACGGAGTTGTTCAAACGATAATTTTGGGTTTGTTATCAGCCTGGCACGTTGTATAATAGATTCATTCATGGATGGCGTGAACATCGGAATCACCCGGTAAAATTCGTTGCAAGAACTAATAGTTCGAATACTGCCATTTTCCAAAAATTCTACACGGCTTGTATGGTTCCAATGATAATACCGAATAAATTCGCCTTGGAAAAGCAAAGGATATCTTCGACGGCTATTATCCATGTTCCACTCTTGGATGACAAAATAGGTTTGTCCTGGAATTAAATCGTCTACATATGTGCGGCTATTATTCACCATAGTTTTCATTGTTTTGTAGTGTATAGTTTGTTTCTATTAAAAATATTTATCAATTTTACACACCATTATACTTTATCAATTTGTTTTTTTGTGAAAAAGAAAACTGCATAAAAAATAAACAATATACTACAATAGCTAATGGGTCCAAAATTATACAAAAAAGTTGCTACGAAATCCAAAAAAACGGCATTTGTATCAAATACACCGGTTTTATCAAACAAAATAATCTATTCAAATGTATCATCAGATGCATCCTATTCATCCTATTTGGTGATCGTAGAATCACCATCCAAATGCGCCAAGATAGAAGAGTATCTTGGACAACAGTACCAATGTATTGCAAGTAAAGGACATATCCGAGAAATAACAGGTTTAAAGGATATTGATATTGAAAACAACTATACACCCAAATTCACCATCATCAAAGAAAAAGAGGATCACGTAAAATGGATGAGATCCATCATCAAGGAATATCCAAAGGATCGTGTATTGATTGCAACAGACGATGATCGCGAAGGTGAAGGAATCGCCTGGCACATCTACCAATTGTTTGATCTACCTACCAATATAGATAACCGCATTGTCTTCCATGAGATAACCAAACCTGCCATACATGAAGCGATTAGATGTCCAAGACGGCTAGATATGCAATTAGTGAAGGCACAACAAGCGAGACAAGTATTGGATATTATAGTAGGATTTCGAATATCCCCATTTTTATGGAAACATATCCAACAATCATCCAAGGGACATGCACTTTCTGCAGGAAGATGTCAGACGCCCGCATTACGTCTTATATATGACAATGAAAAACTCTGTCGAGAATCCGAACCAGAGTTGATCTACAAAACAAGAGGAGTATTTAGTAGTCTCACACTAGATTTTACATTGAATCGTGATTTTGAAAACATAGAAGAAATCGAAGGGTTCTTAAAAGAATCCAAGGATTTTCATCACATCTTGGACATAGGAAAGGAAAAACGAGTAATAAAAAAGGTGCCAAAACCATTCAATACATCAAGACTTTTACAAGTTGCAAGCAGTATATTGCGTTCATCTCCTAAACAGACTATGCAAACTTGCCAAGAACTGTATCAAAATGGATACATAACATACATGCGTACAGAAAATACAAAATACAGTTCATTATTCTTGGACATAGCAAAACGATATATTGAAAAAGAATACGATGAACCTGGAAAAAAAACCTATGTAGGAGAAATACAAAACATAACAAACAATGATCCTGCAAATCCACACGAGGCAATCCGTTGCACGAACATTAATCTTAAAGATATATCGAGTGAATTAGCGTCAAATAATCCAAGAATGATATCCATGTATGCACTTATATGGAGGAACACAGTAGAAAGTTGTATGTCAGATGCTGAATATAAAAATCATTGTGCATCTATATCAGCACCATATGAAACAACATATGAGAAGATCTTGGAAATACCATCGTTTCTAGGATGGAAAAAGGTGGGTATCCAAGAGAAAAACATCGATTCCGATTCATCGACACTATTTTTTCTACAATCTCAAATAGGAAAACGGATAGATTACACACTAATTGAAAGTAAAATTCATATAAAAGGTAAAAAAACACATTACACTGAAGCTGGATTAATACAAGAACTAGAAGACTTGGGGATTGGTAGACCTTCTACATTTTCTTTACTAGTTGATACTGTCCAAGATCGAGGGTATGTAAAATGTACTGACATTCCAGGTATCGAAAAAGAGTGCACCGAATTTATCTTACGTCAGAATGGAGTCTTAGACAAACAGATAGTAAAAAAGGAATTGGGGGGAGAAAAGCAAAAACTTCGTATACAACCCGTAGGCATATTGTGTATAGAATTTCTAATCAAGTACTTTGATTCTCTTTTTTCATATGATTATACAAGCTCCATGGAAGATAAACTTGACGCCATAGCAAAAATTGTTATCGATGGGAATGGATATGACGATAATGAAAATAGTAATATTTGCAAAGAGTGTGATAGAGAAATTAGTAAACTGTCCAAGAATCTATCATCTATGAAAAGACAAGAAATAAATATAGACGAATCCCATGTCTTTGTCATGACAACAAAAGGTCCAGCTATTCGGTGTAAAAAAGATAAAGATTCACAGAATGAAAAAAAATCGGAATATCTATCCATAAAGTCGGGATTAGAAATAGATATAGACAAACTAAAAAGAGGCGAATATTCTTTGGAAGAATTAGTTCAAAAGAAAAACCAAGATCTTGGAGTATATAAAGGTTTCTCTGTGCATGTAAAAACTGGAAAATATGGACCGTATTTAGAATGGAACGGTGAAAATACGTCTATTAAATCACTAGACAAACCTAGAGATGAAATAACTCTTCAAGATGCAATAGATTTCTTGGAAACCCATAAGATAAAGGAACATAACAAAGAATCTGAAGAAAGTAATGAATTGACTACTAGAGGACCTGCCAAAACACAAAAATCCATATTGAGAATTATCGATACAGATACTAGTATTCGTCGTGGAAAATTCGGTCCATATATATTTTACAAAACGAGTGAGATGAGATCACCGAAATTCATTACATTAAAAGGTTTCACAGGAAACTGGGCAAACTGTAGTCCAAATACTATCATTTCATTGGTTAAAAGTCATATATAATCCAAGAAATAAAATAGTATAATATTATAGATTTAATAGTTAATTTGTAAAAATGGCCATTTGTTTCCCTTTTATAAAATACATATTTTTGAGCTGTTTATTTATTGTTGCATTCATTGCTACTTATAATCAACAAACCGCAATTATTGGATATGCATCAATATTCGTATTACAAACCATATTAAGTGTAGCAATATTCTTGGACATAATAAAGGATTCTGGCAGATCTATGAAATCGTTATACTTCCCAAACATACCAAATAGTATAGGCGTACAAACAGAGATATCCGTTCCAATTTGGTGGATTCTCATAATTGGCGGTGGATTGCAATTTGTAGCTGCACTATTAACAATAATAACATGTTCTTATCTATACAAAAGATTCCGCTCAATTAAAATATCTAGAGATAACAATTGGCGATTATCAATCTATCGAACACTTTATATTATATGCACAATTCTTATGATTTTATTGGTATATATATTCTTACAGTTTCCCGGAAACGTATCGGGGTATTACAGAATGTTATTAGTAGTTAGTTTTGCAGGTATAATAGGATGTTCTATTGCTGATATTATATATGCAAACAACTTGTCGAAGTTAATCGGATCCACCACGGACGGGTAATGCATCCTCGTAGTAAAAGATATAAATACACAGAATGAAATATTTCATACTCAATACAGAATGAAATATTACGAAACTCACTTCGAAGAATATATAAATTCGCTTGATCAAATTGATCTACATCCAGAAATGGATATTTACAGAAAGTGCTTTCCGCAAAATATATCGCAGTTTGGAAATGTAATTATATATGGTTCTTCTGGTATCGGAAAATATTCACAAATGTTAAAATTAATTCAAAAATATAGTCCAAGTGGATTAAAATATGATAAACAAATGATTATTCAGACTGAGAAACAAACATATATATATAAAATAAGCGATATTCATTATGAGATTGACATGGCACTTCTTGGTTGCAACTCTAAGATTGTATGGCATGAAATCTTTAGTCAAATAGTAGATATTGTTTCTATGAAATCGGATAAAAATGGCATCATTGTATGTAAGAATTTTCATTCTATTCACACAGAACTCTTGGACATTTTCTATAGTTATATGCAACAGTATAATCATCCGCAACTGAATATTCATATAAAATTCATATTAATAACAGAACATTTGAGTTTCTTATCATCGCGCATCTTGGACAATTGTATTATTATTAATATGAAACGTCCATCAAAAGAATTGTATAAAGAATATTTACAGTTTATACAAGATAGAGATATCAGTATTATTTCCAGTGTGAGTTCAAATGAGACATCTACTATAATAAAAACACCAGACGAAAAACCTGTTAATCACAGGAGTCCTCCTCCACCGCCTCCTACTGTAAATCTTGGACAAAGGTCATCCAATAAACGAAATATCGCCGTACTAGAAAACAAAATAGTTTCATCTGTACCGGAGAAACCTACAACGGCAGAATCTTTATCGGAATTATTTATTAAGCAAATATCCAATTTATCATATCAAAAAGCACAAAATATGAATGTGAAGAGTATTCATAATACAGTGAAAAAAGAAACAAAAAAAGAAACAGTCTTGGACAACATCGATTCAAGTGATATATTAAATCTAAAAGAATTAAGAACGATATCTTCAGTGGAACAATCTAATTTACCGAAAGAAGTATTCAATAATGTGTGTGATGCAATAATACATGAATTAATGAATCCAGATAACTTAATAATAACCACATTCCGTGATATATTGTACGATATATTGATATACAACATTGATGCAGTTGAATGCGTTTGGTATATATTTACTCATTTCATCACATTAAAAAAGATTAAATCCGAGGACGTATCACACATCTTAGACAAGACATACACATTTTTAAAATACTACAATAACAATTATAGACCCATTTATCACTTAGAGAATATTTTCCTTTTATTACTAACAAAGATACATTGAATTATTAGACTTGATAATGGATAGTAAAATGGATTACAAACAGGCATGTCTGCATTTAGATATAGACCCTTTTGACACATCTTGGACAGAGGCGGATTTAAAAAGACAATACAGAAAGTATGCTCTTTTATACCATCCAGATAAGAATCGAAATCCAGGTACAACTAAAAAATTCCAACTCATAAAGGAGTCATACGAGTATTTAATAAATTATAAGAATTCATATGGTTTTGATGTTAGAGACACCCATGACCAAGAAAATGATATTCGATGTGAATCTTATATACATACACTGTTTTCATTTTTACAACCAATATTGGAATCAGGTAGATTCAAAGATATAAAATCCAAGATTTTACGCAGTGTTGTTAACTATATAACTGAGAAATGTGAACCAAAGGCCCTTGATCTTTTAAGAAGATTAGATAAACAGGTTTTTTGCACAATAAGAGAATTATTGCGCATACATAAGGATATTTTCTATTTCTCAGAAACCTTCTTGGACAAAATAGATGAAATTTACGAAAGTAAAATATGCGAAGAACGGATCATTCTCCATCCAACAATTGACGATTTATTTTCAAATAATTTGTACAGAATAATAGAAGCCGGGGGAACATTCTTAGTTCCACTCTGGCATCATGAATTGGTATATGATAATTCCGGTTCTGACTTATATATTGAATGTGTTCCTATATTACAAGAAGGTGTAGAAATAGACGAAAACAATAATATACATGTTTCAATAAGGATTGCCTTGGATAAACTATGGAATATGGATTCTATAAACTTTTCTCTTGGAGAACGTATATTTTCGGTTTTAAGAAAAGAATTGATGATGGTAGAGAAACAAACTACGGTAATACCAAACTCTGGTATTTCTAGGATAAATACAAAGGATATTTACAATATATCAAGTAGGGGACATATTTTTGTTCATATACAGATAACACATTCATTTACGAGATAGAAAAGGGTTAAACGTTGGCAATAATACACTAGTAGTAAAATAAAATACTAGTGTATTATGTTGAATATACTATTATTTGTTTTTGCAATTCTTGGACAAGCTGTAGGATACTTATCGACCGTCCAAGTACATTTGATACAGTCGATTATTTCTAACAGTGAAACGCCCCCTATTATACTGAAAAAAACAAAACAGATTTTATATCGTCATTATTATCCATGGGCATTAAAAGAAACTAAGGATTTTCTAACGATTCATAAAAAAGCGGTTCGATCGGTAGTAAAACCTCATTCTATGCAGTTATACGCTATGCATGGATTCTCAAAAGCGATTTCTAATTATAATGGATCTTCACCATTTCATATATATGCAAAACCTTATATATTCGGAGAATTATACAAAGGATTAACAGAATCCACATTATTGAAACCATATAGTCATTCGCAAATAATGAGTCAAAAAAATTTAAGTATCATTGGAATGAAAAACAGAAGATCGTTGATATCTTATGAAAATTACTGGACGTTTGATAAACTTTTGCGCTACTCAAATCACGGTTTTACAAAAATTGATGATTCGACCAGATTAGAAGATATTCACGATTTGGTAGACTCGATGGGTTTAGAAAATAGGCACATATTTTACTTACGATATCATTATTATGACTTAACAATACGATACCCTGTAAGAAAAATATGCGAACTATTATGTATCAGTCCAGAAACGTATCGTAAAAGAATGAATTATGTCCTTGAACAGATTCGCAACAATTTGCCCAATTAGTAAAAAAATACACAAAATAATGTGTGTATTTTTTGTTTCTATTGTAATTCTACTTTAATGTCTATCAGTAGATAAATGTATTTATCTACCGAAGACATATAATAATATCATTTATAAATCTGCATCTATAAGTATATCTTGTATTTCTATGCAACAACCTTCTTCTTGACAACCTTTTTCTTTGCAGCAGGTTCTGGTTCAACGGCAACAGCTGTATCTGTTTCTACTGTTTGTTCTACGGATGCAGTCTTCTTGACTACCTTCTTCTTTACAACGGGTTCGGTGATAGGAGCAGGTGCTGAAACCGGTTCGTCTTCCGCATCATCTTGTTCGGCATCACTGTCGGCGGCAGATGTATCAAATACAGTTGGAGGAGTTGGAACTGAAGCAGTTCTAGACAAAGGAGCAGACGTTTCCTCTTCTTCATCATCGTCTTGATCTTTGATCTCCTGTGTATCCATTGCAACACGATCTTCACTTGATAATTGAATGTGGCACTTTCCATATACACTAACTACTTCGCGTGGCTTTACAACACACTGAATCAACTTCCATGTCAATCCCCAACCCTTGCCACCAATCCATATGCCACCGCATTGCAAAACGCAAGCAACCTGGCTCAGCTTGGGAATGAAATCAACAGGTGTCAACATATCATTTTCACTAGGAAAGATTAGAGTATCCTTGGTATCATAAATTTCCACACGCCACTTTCCATCATAATAGGGAACCTTGGCACGAATCGATGGTGGCTTTGACAAATCAATCTTTTTGGTATCCTTGTTCTTGCTGTATTTCAAGAATGGGAAGAATGTGTGTTTGCAAACCTCCCGAGACATCTCCTCGCCCCACCATAAATCGGAATTCTTGACAGCATCATCCAGAATCTGATTCTCAAAATCCTTGAGCTTCTGCAAGAATGCATCAGTTGCCGGCTTGCGATACTCGTCGTTAGGGAAATTGAGCGAAATACTATACTTGCCATCGGATTCACCATTATCGCCAATGAAATCGGCGACCCCCCATGTCATCATCATGGGAGTGGTAATATGCAAGGAGCGATTTGATTGAGTACTGATCATATTGATCGACTTCCCGCCACGTTCATTGACCTTGGGAGGCATGTACTTGACCTTGGAAGGAACCCATTCGGAAGCAGAAAGAACAACAGGTGTAGAAGACATTTTTGGTATAAAATAACTAGCTAAGACTCGAGATAATATGCATTACATTGACTCCAAATCTTTAAATCAATTTTATGGATCGATTTTTCACAATATAACAAAAAACCATCATTTTTGATGTCTTTTCTCGATACATATGGTTGACACAAAGAAAACAATTAACATCATCCCATCAAGAGGTGTAGTTAATATCAGGTTATAACATAGAGAAATCAACTTAAAATAAAAATCTAACAATAGTATATATTACCCATTAAAATTTCTAATTATATAATGTTATCGAGAATGATTAGACAATACGAAATGCGCGACGTACGCACGAACAGTATTGTTAACGAAGAAGATATCGATAATTCCACCACTGATTTTACACTGATAAGAAATGAGATTGTAGATATATTCTTGGACGCATCATTAAACGATGACAAGATAATCGATGAACACATTTGTCCATTTACCGTAAAAGATTTTCCCGAACAACCGGGTAAACTGAATTCAATGAAAATACCAGATCTACGGTCTATTTTACGCTATTACAAAGACGAAATATCTTTCAAATCATCACCTATTTATTCAGCAACAAATATGAAACGGATCAAATTGATATACGATTTTGCGCTAAATGGTACGAAACAGAAAATGATAGATCGAATCGAGAATTTCTTTAAAATGAATCGTAAAATTGTATCGATTCAAAAAGTAATACGGGGGCATTTTGTTCGTAAGAATTTGAGTTTACGCGGACCGGCATTGAAGAACCGATCAATATGTGTTAATCAAACTGATTTTTATACTATGGAACCATTAGAAGAAATTGTTTTCGACCAATTTTTTAGTTATAGTCAAGAAACACCATCCGGAAATTACGTTTATGGATTCGACCACAATTCACTTTTGGAACTATTGAAAACCCGTCCTTATAAATTGCTAAACCCTTATAATCGTGAAGACATATCACGTATTATTGAAGTAATACGAAAATTAGAAAGACTGAATAAAATCATCTTGGATTCACAACAAAAACCATTCTACATAGCATCTACTCAAAAAATAGAGAAAAAGGCGAAACCAAAACCCAAGACAAGAGTAAGAGAATCACCTTTACCTCAAGTATCGCAATTTGTCGATGAAAGTATACAGACCATACAAGGAAATCAATTGTTAATACCGCAAACATACCCAATGTCAACTCTACGTGCAAATCTAGGATCAGAAGCTAGCAATTATAATATAACGGAAATGATAAACAAGATTAGAGCAATTCGTGTTATGCCTTTTAGAGAGAGAGCTCAAAATCTTTTCATGGAGATTGATCAATTGGGAAATTATACACAGGTATCTTGGTTTACTGATCTGAATCGACGAGAGTATATGAGATATTTCCGTTTATTACATGATATATGGAGTTATCGCGCGCAAATGTCGAATGAAGTAAAAAGAAAGATTTGTCCGATGTGGGACCCATTTAGTAATTTCACGAATGATATTGTTAGATTCAACGTTTTAACGGATGACGAGATACGCTGTCTATGTTTACGAACCATGGAAGACATCATATTTACTGGTATTGATCGTGAATACAGGATTTTAGGTACATTTCACGCTTTGTCTGCATTAACAATAGTGTCTTTACCTGCAAGAAATAATATGATATGGTTATATGAATCACTCATGTACTAATTCTATTCACAGTAATAGTATTCTTCAAAATTTACATTATAAATACATGCAAAATATAAAGCATGCATTTATCAATTTCAAACAGACAGATAGAGATATCTACGGTTTTGTATCCATTTTTACACACTTGAAGATTTTATAACTTGCAAAAATGGGTATCTTTAGAGCGTCCCACTAGAGTTTCAAGGGCAACGTTGGCTATAAATCAATTTATAACTTTTACACCTTTTCTCATTCAAAACGCCCACAAGTGGGCGTGAAATGAGTGAAAAGGCAACGTTACCATGTGCAATTTCAATGCACAAAGGTTTAAAAAGGCAAACAGCCATTAGGCGGTTTGTCCCATTTTCCGAAACTTGTGAAATGTTCATCGGTGTATATAAAAACACGAATAACTTTGAATTACATGTGATAGTAATCATATCCAGGATACACAACGATAACCTT
>Ga0114968_10001005_pt1 | contig 21454 bp, 15 predicted proteins | sample M_130807_EF_Meta_FD_87020 | JGI IMG/M metagenome (GOLD analysis project Ga0114968, IMG submission 87020) | Freshwater microbial communities from Lake Montjoie, Canada to study carbon cycling - M_130807_EF_MetaG | ecosystem: Environmental > Aquatic > Freshwater > Lake | place: Lake Montjoie... | reverse complement strand
TTATATAAATTCATTTTTTAAATTCAAACAAAAGTATTATGACAAAGCAAATGAATTATTACAAAAAAATAAATATAAAGTGTTGCATATTCGTTGCAAAGATAATCAATTCAATACTGATTTTGAATCAAATAAATTAATTTTAGAGATAATAAAACTACAATTAGATGAAAATACAATAGTTATCAGTAATAACAATTCTATAAAAGCACAATTGAATAAATTATTCGGATTTTATTACATAGATAATATAGCATTTCATACTGCAAATATAAATAATTACACAGAATTAGAATCAACTATAATTGATTATATAATACTTTCAAAATCATGTTACAACTATTGTTTCAGTTATTATCATCATGGTAGTGGTTTCAGTGAACAATGTTCAATTTTGAATAATATACCATACAAAGTTGTTTATTTACCATGTATTGAATCAGAATGTATAAATGAATATAAATTATTATTGAATTATTATGATAATTTAATGAATGAATCTTTTGTAAATTTGAAAAATACAAAAATCGAATCGCCCCATATTTTGAAATATAAAATAAAAAATAATGTTTCATTTATAACATTGACAAATAGTGGATATATAGATTATACAATAAACTGTTTGAAATCATTGGAATCGATAAATATGAGTATAAATCTGGAATGTTATTGTATAGGTATTGATGGATACAATAAATTAATCGAAAATGGTTACAATTGTAAATTAATAGAAGATGAAAATAATTCGAATTTTCAAACTTTTCGAAATGGAAATTGGGGAAATATTACATATTACAAATTTTCAATTATATACAAAAAATTATTGACAAATAAATATGTATGTATTACCGATGGTGATATTGTATATGAGAATAATTGTTTATTTGATTTTTTATTACAATATATAGATGATAATGATATCTTGATACAAAGCGAAGGAATTCATGTAAATGATGTATGTTCAGGATTCATGTTTATAAAATCAAATAAAACTACAATCGAATTATTCAATCCAATAAATGTTGAAAAGTACAAAAATGTTAAAGGGTGGGATGATCAAATATATGTAAATGAAATAAAATATAGATTAAAATTTAAAAAATTACCACTTTCATTATTTCCAACAGGAAAATATTATTACGAGTATAATAATATTATTGTTCCTTATTTAATACATTTCAATTGGATTGTTGGTAATAAGAAAAAAATGAAAATGATAGAACATAATAAATGGTTTCAAAAAATAAAAATTTGTCAAGATAGTAATGATGGATTTGGACATCAATTAGAAGGTATATTACGTTTGATATCATTATCTATTAATAATAAAGCGGAATATCAATTTGATTACAAGAAAAAATTTATATTTCAACATTCTAATTATGATTCTACAAAATTAGAAAATTACTTATTAGAAGCATTGAACTACTTTATTCAAAATAATGAAAATAATCAAAACAAAATAATATCAAATGAAAATCAAACAATATACAATGTATGTCCAAATGAACAAAGAACATTCAAAGAAATTTTATTAAACGATAAAAATTTTGAAAATACTGTATATACATATGATGGTGTATGTTGTAATATTCCAGAAGAATTACCTCCAAATTTTGAAACCATTCATGAATTAGAAAAATCATTGTCTATTTTGATAGAAGCATTTGTTGAAAAAAATAATTATTTACCTTCTCCATCTTATAATAATAATTCTATTAATGTTTGTTGTCATATTCGATTAGGGGATGCAATTGGACAAAGAATTTTAGATAATGAAAATATTTTTAATGTTGTTGATTATTTTCAAAAAGATGAAAAGTATAATGTTATTATTCACAGTGATGGAGATGTAAGTAATTTGTCGAGCCAAAATACAACTATTTATGATAAAAATACTGATGTATTGCAAATATTGAGTGATTTCATTTTTGCAGATATTTTGATTATTAACTATTCATCATTATCTATTGCTGCGCATTTATTGGGAAGTAAAAGGCAAAAAGTAATTTGTTCAACAATTGTTGGAGAATCATTCAAACATAGAATATTGAATAAATGTTTAACTTGCGATGAATTTTTACAAATTGTATAAAATAATATCACCACGCACAATAATACGATATTAATTTTATCATATTATTTTTCTTATTTTTTTAATGATATTATTAATCTGTTGATTAATCTGTCTTTGACTTTGCCAATTCACGTGCCAACAAATCCTCATTGTATTTCTTCGTCTCTTCTTCCGTTGTCGCCTCGCGACCGTCGAAATCCACCGTCTCCCTCACACCTATCAAATTTCCTTCGCTGTCCATGGTTTGTGTCAACACATTCCCGCTTTGTTGCGCCTTTTTGATGTTCTCTTCAATCGCCTTGCGTTTAGTGTCCTTGATACGCTTCTCGAAATCCTCCTTTGCCTTTGCCTCGTTCTTTAGCTTCTCATGATGCAGTTGATTGAGCTCTTCCTCCATAAACTCAATACGACCAGTCTTGTAAGCATCTGGGTCCCATGGCATCCAAACGCCTACCGGACCCACAAAAATATCGTGATGCGGATCTTGTTCACGCAATTTCTTCGACTTCAACTCTGCCTCTTCTTGTGATGCAAATGCACCGCGGAATTTGAGACCGCGTACAGATGTTTGGAACTGATGCTGTTTCTGGAATTTGGCGGTCAAATCGTCCTCCTGTTTATCCATGAAATTCTTGAAATCGTCGTTTATATTGTATTCGCGCAACTTTAGCGATTCTTCCTTGATGAATTCTGTATAATCCTCAATCAAGTTCTCTACATTCAATTTGTATTTGAAAGAAATGAAATGAATGAAATCGAAAAACTTGTCGGTTGATTTCTTGAAATCCCATTGTTTTAGGAATTCTTCGAAAAGATAATGTTCTCTTTGCTTTATTATTTTTTCAGGAGAAACAAAAGAGAAACAGCCGAATTTTTGTCCTGCTAGAGGAGGATCTTCGTCGCATAAATCGATATATTTAGGATTTGGTTCTCCATTCTCTGTATTTTTTCTTTCGTAGCTAGACATTGATTGATGAATATATTTAGGATGTTTTTTTAAACCCTTTAATATAATTTTACAATCAAACTTTTTTATTTTGTAAATATATATAAAATGCTTGATTTCAGTGAATTGATTAAACGCGCCATCAAATACCTTGTTGAGGGTGTTATTGTTGCTATTGCTGCTTATGCCATTCCTAAAAGACAACCTAATATTGAAGAGATTGTTGTTGTCGGTTTAACTGCCGCTGCTACGTTTGCAGTGCTTGATGTATTTATTCCTTCGATGGGCGAGTCTGCTCGTGGAGGTGCAGGTTTCGCTATTGGTAGTGGGCTTGGAGGTGGTCTTCGTATTGCATAAATATCAGATTACACACCATAATAAATCGCCTATATATTGTGTATATTGCACAATATATAATTATTCTCTTATTACTCTCTTTGTTGTTTTCATTTTTGTTCTCTTTCTTCTATTTATTATCTTTGTTGTTTTTGTTCTTTTTATTTTTCTTTTTGTTCTCTTTGTTTTTCCTCCCATATTATTCATTTCACAATTACGTATTAGTTCATCTATATTTTGCTCATACAAATTGTCTTCACTTATTTTTATAAAACCTATTTTTTCATAATATGCATTCAATTTTGACTGACTCATTTTTTCATGTCCTTTTTTCAATCCCAAAGGTAAAGAATATAATTGCACAGTTTTTACATTTTGTAAATGATGTTTTATCCATCTCAATGTAAAACAAAACAATTTTCTTCCATCGGAAGAACCTCTATTTGAGTTAATAAATTGATCTAGTATTATTTTCGTTTTGTAATTCAAATCATAAATATAACAACAATTCGCTTTTTCGTATCTAAATGAATGTAATTCATATGTATCTTTTACAACTATTAAATCATAATGTACATGCATTCCGTCCATTATCATTTTACTTATATCTTCTCGAATATCACTCATATCACTCATATCACTCTTATCACTAATATATTGTATATGTAAATAAAAAATCAACAAAATACTATATAAAATTTGTGTTACTATTACATTTATTGTTATGAAATCACAAATTCAACCATCTCTCTATATTAAAACAGAAAACCAAGAATTATTATGGGAAATGCTGAATAAAACACCACAAATATCTCAAGTGTTTGATTCTAATTCTAATTCTAGTTCTCAAATACAAAAAGAATCATGGTTTCGCGGAATCATCGCTAATTTTCACAATAAAACACCAATTGTGCAAAATCGCGAAGAACTTTTAAAAATGAATCGTCAAACCCTTTCCTATATGATAAATCAATTGAACAATAATATTCAACAAATTCAACAAATTCAACAAAAACAACAAAAACAACAATCGTTAGTACCAACAACAAATACTCCTTCTAACCAGAGAGTAATAAATGATTCTGTTGGTAATGGTCTGAATATTGGTACAACAACTGTTGGCACTGTTTATTCAAGAAATATGCAAACAGAAAACCGCGAAGATACATACAAACGTCAATTTGAAGAAAGAGAACGCGAGTATAAATCAATGTCTGCTCCGCCTGAATTGCCAAAAGTGAATTTTGCACTTTCTGAAGACACTGCAATTGCAAATATGGCCGAATTGGTGGAACAACATCGAAAAATAAGAGAACTTGATATTCAACCTACTACGCCAATACCAACAACACAAATACCACAAACTCAAAATTCAATACAACAAACAGATGGTTCTCCAATAAAACTTAAATTAGAAGAAGAATTGCCAAAAGAAATAATTGAATCTATAGAATTGCAAGATGTATCATCATCAAAACGCAAGGTAACATGGGAAGACGAAGACACATTATACTCATCCTTAAAATCCTTAAAAAAAGACATTGCAGAACTCAAAACACAAATGAAAGATTTGAAAGAGGTTCTCTCCACTTTTTTTGACAAGCTATCAACGAAAGAAATAGTTGAAACTCTCGAAAATATAGATACATAATATAAATAATACAATTATGCTATATTCACAGCAACAATTTATAAATATATTTGTTGGTACTAATTCAACAAGTTTTGCGAAATTCATGCAAAATGCGCGAGTCGCTACTTCCAGTGGAAAAATAGTTGCATTGAAAATATACGCAAAAGAACGCGATATTCCGTCTGAAGACCTGAAAACCCTGTACCAACATATTTTGAATCGCGACGAATATTTGGCCAGATTTTGGGTGAAATCATTAAGACCGATTGAACCGATTGCCATTAGTGAAAAACCAATGACAAAAACACAATTGAACAATGATAAACTTCCCAATTACAAGAACCTGATTCGAAATATGCATTTATTGGATATTTTACAAAATACAAAATCAGGTTTAGAGAACTTGCCTACATTTATGGATGTATTGAAACGACTTTATTTGGAAGAAATCATTGATTACAAGATTCTCACTCCTAGTGCGAGACATTACATGAATGAGGGTCGTATAGGCAGCGTGTTCTCTTCCTTCTATTTTCGCGCGTCGATTATGAATCCTTATTTGGTATATTCGATTTTCTATAAACTATTACAAACACAACAACAAACGCAGCAAAAATCATCGCGTATATTTTCACCAACATTGGGATGGACGTCTTATGCATATGGATTCATGGAATGTCCCGAAGTCCAAGAATATGTGGCCACCGATGTAATCAAATCTGTTTGTAATAAAACTAGAGAATTTTGCGAAAAAATGTATCCTCAAAAAAAAGCCACTATTTTCTGCGAGCCTTCAGAGAACCTCCTTAAAAACCGCAATTTTGGCGCAAAATACGAAGCATATTTTGATGCCGTGTTTTTTAGCCCGCCTTATTACGAATTAGAATTGTATCCAGGCACAAATCAGAGTACAAGTGCCTACACAAGTTATGATGACTGGTTGGTAAAATATTGGACAAAAACGGTGGAATTATGTCATCATGTCTTGAAAAAAGGCGGCAAAATGTGCTATATTTTGTCGTCATATGGATGCTCGGGTTCTGCGAGATGTGCCGACAAAGAATTCGATATATTGAAAGATATGAATGCTATATGTGGGCAATATTTCAAAAAGGTGGGGGCTTATACTATGAAAAATAAGAATGTGCATGTGACAGCGGGTTCTCATCGGGAAACAGGAGAACGTATTATGCTATTTGTCAAATAAATTTTACAATGATTTGTAAGAAAAATCAACTTCAATCAATGGTTGAAACAAAAAATTGATGCATTTTTTTGGTTAGTCATTAAAATACACAATTATACAAGCAAAGCAAAGCAAAGCAAAGCAAAATCAATAGACAATGTCACGAATTAATTTTGAAAAAATGGAACAAGAGAGAAAGGAGAAAATCAACATGACGATGGAAAGAGACGGACAGAAGATATTCATGATAATACCATGGTCTACAAATAGCAACATGTATAGGTGGTTCACTCATCTGAAAGAAGCGGTGGACACAGGAAAAAAGTTGAAGGAGGAAGATTACCGTTACGAAAATTACGAACTAACTATCTTGCTGGACGATGGGACCTCTACGCGCCTATCAGAGGCAGAAATTGAGGAGTTGCTTGTAATTGAAGGAAGAAGCAAGTAATTCAAGCGATGTCCAGATACAAATAATAAATACAGTATAAAAATAAAAATTACAAAAAATAGTTGTAGAAAAACATAATTTTCAAGGACGCAAATTTATGTTTGTTTGGTGTAATATTTCTGTTGGTATTTTAGAGATGATTCCGGTTCGAGATTTGACATACACATTTTCATATTGGATTTTCGCATGGTTTTTATTTTATGAATTTGGTTGGACTTCATATAATCCAAAGATTTTTATTCTATTGGCAGGTGTAGAAAATATTCTACTTTTATTTTTGATGATATATTTCAAAAATAGTTGGAAATATATTTTATTTTTTATTTTCATTAATTTTTTCATAAAAATTATTCCCATAATTGTTTTGTGGGATTCTGTGAATAAATGGAAGGACGTATATTTTGGAATTGGATTGTTCGTTGTATACAATGGATGGTTGTTGTTGAATGGTACAAATGTTTTTACAATTTCTGAAAATGGATTCAAAAAAATTAGAGAAAATAAACCTTCTTCACCTCTTGTAAAATATGTTTTCAGTTAAATGTTAAATCATGTACAAAATCAATATAAATATTATGAGCAATAATAATTAAAAGAAAAATGAACGATAATAATGAAATAAAAAAGTTGATTCTATCCGCAACATTCGATATTATTTCTGTTTGCACTGTATGGGGTATTGTGAATAATTTGGAAGTAAAATATTCTTCACATGATATTACATGTTCATTGCTTCTGTATTCATATTCTATTTATATAATCTCAAAATATGTATAATATTTTTGTCATAATATACTCGATTGATTTATGTTATAATCAAATTTACAACATAAATAACATTGAATGACGAAAATATAATAAAAAAATGTCATTCCAATTATCAATGAATCAGCAACCAATTGGACAACCTACCAACATGATCGAAATGGTTCGCACACAATTGATGGCGTTTATGATGATGAAATCTTTCAACAACAACAATAATGATGGAAGTCAAGGAAAAACTGACACCGGTATTACCAACATGATATATATTCTGTTGGTAACTTCATTCATTGATTTCGTATGTAAATCGATTCCATCGATAATTGCAAATGCAAAAGAATATTACAAGGCGAAAATGAAAAATAGCATAATTGTAGATTTCAGAACCCTTGCAAAGAATGACAAAACGGCGTCTATCACAATTTATGTCAATATTTCGGATCATGAGAACCCATATGGCCAAGCTTTATTGGACTATATTACCAACAATAACAATACGAGACACATTAGTTATAAAAAACAGAATTTCATTTTGAATCAAAAAGACATTATCGAAATTTGCGAAGAAATATTCATTTTTTTGAAGGAGAACGAGGAAACAGGCGACGGGAATACTGCGTCAATTCAACAGACTATTGAACTTTTCTCATATACGAAAACTACACATGAATTGCGCCAATTTTTGAATAAAATCACTTATGAATACGAAATCAAACAGAAAAATAAACTGGGCGACGATGCCTATTATTTCAATCAACACCCTACAAATGCGCCGAAAATCGCAAATGGTGAAAAAGATTATACAAAGTTGCCAAATACGTGTATTTTTACAATGAAAAAATTCGAGACGAACAGGAAATTTACGAATTTATTCGGTCCTGAAATCGCCGTTGTGAGAAAACGCGTCGATTTTTTCATAAAAAACCGGAAATGGTATGATAAAAAAGGCATTCCATATACACTGGGCCTGCTTCTATCGGGACAAGCCGGTGCAGGGAAAACATCCACTGTAAAATGCCTGGCGAATGAAACAAAACGGCATATTATCAATATCAATTTTAATAATGATATTACAAAAACGCAAATGGAGAACCTTTTTTACAATGAAGTTATTTCGGTAATTAATAGTTCGACTTGTCAAACGGAGAAATATAATATTCCATTGGACCAACGTATTTATGTACTTGAAGATATTGATTGTCAGAGCGATTTGGTTATGGAACGCAAAGACAAATATCACCAAAAAATACAGAATACACAAAATAAAGAAATGAAAAAAGAGAACCTTCCAAGAACGGTGAAAACGAATCCGAATAAACCGGATACATATAACAACGACGCATTTATAGGCGCAGAGAAAATGGACCTCTCGTTTTTACTCAATTTATTGGACGGCGTTTTGGAGAATCCCAACAGAATTGTTATAATGACGAGCAATCATATTGATATGTTGGACCATGCGCTAATACGACCAGGGCGTATCGATGTGATTGCGGATTTCAAGAAATGTTTGAACAAGACATTGATTGAAATGATTGAATTTTTCTATGAATTGCAAATAACACAAGAAGACATTGAGAAAATCTGTACACTTAATGAATACATTATTTCGCCGGCAGAAATGGGCAAATTAATGTTTGAAAATATAGACAACTATAAAAAAGTTATTCAAAAATTATGCGAATTGTCAATTATAGAAAACGAAAATAAATTGGAAAATAAATTGGAAAAAAGAGAACCACATAAAGAAGAAGTTGTATCTTCGTCGTCGTCATCGTCGTCATCGTCGTCATCGTCGTCGTCATCGTCGTCGTCGTCGTCGTCGTCGTCGTCATCAATACCAACAGAAGAATATATTACTCTTGGTACTCCATCCAACAATTTTGATTTAGACTCTTATATAAACAATTATAATTTTGAGGATGAAATTGAAATGTATTCATCTTCAAATATTGGGTTCTCTTTATTGTAAATCATATTATTTGATTTCTTCATTTGCCAAAAGAATCATCGTCGATTCCGTAAAATAATATCGCAATAAATTCAAATCTTTTTCGTCCAATCTGCATTTACGCAATCCAAGTGACCGCAGCAAGAACCGGCAGCCGTCCAAACACCTCTCATAATCGGCGCAGTCGAAACTGTTTTTTATCAAAATATGAATAGGCTCCTCCGGTCGCGCATATACGTATTTATAATTCGTAATCATTTCAGTATAATCACCGTAATAATGGTCGAATAAATCGGGATGGTCGAAATATACGGGACTGAATAGCTGCTCGTCTGCATGACCATACCCGAGTTCCAAATAATACAAGAATTTTTCTATTATATACTTGCACGTAGCACGCATATAATATGCATTTCCGGTGAAAAATCCACTGCACATATTTGCAATACCGCGGCTATAATATCGCGCCGTATCTTTTATATACCAATGCGGAATATATTCAATGTAACAAGTCGAGAATTTTTCCCTGTTGGTAGTGAGGCATTCAGGTAAATGAACAATGTTTTTGTAGCCCATTCTTTCAATACAGAAATTAATCCAGCAAAAATGCGTGGATTTGAACGGGTTCTCCTCAATGGTTTCAATAATCATCAAATACCTAGAAAGACAAAATAAGTAATAACTCGCAGTATTTCTCTCGTCAAATTGATATGGATGGTCAATACGATTCTGGATAATTTTTTCGCGATATTGCGCAAATGTACGGTCATCTGTCACTACATTTGCGCAAGTAGAGAACTGTAGTAATTCGAAATCGCGTATTTTATAGACAGTGCGGTCATTGAATTCGCGCGGCCGTATTGATTGGATGATTGGCAAACTTTCTTCGTCGCAATAAATGACCAAATTGTAGGGGAGGCAAAGAGTAGACGTTGCATGATGCATATAATAACTGGCATCGCGTTCCAGAATTTTTTTACTAGCATCGGGACATTTTGTCAAATTGAAATAGGCAGTAACAAGCGTCCAATTTGTTGCGTCTGGTTTTTCCAATACGAATGGCTGTAATTCAGGATGGAATGTGTAGACAGTTGTCCCGTCTTCACTCGCAAATTCGGTGAAATCGTAGCGGTACTTATCGGCGATTTTGTACCAATAATTGTCGCGCATTTTTTTATGTACCCATACATGATCACTTATCACGATGCCGCTATAGTCATTGGCCAATAAAAATTCGTGTAGCATGAATTCTTCGCTTCCATTGTGCGGCGAATGATCGACAAATATAATGGCGGAATTGAGGATAAGTTCTCTATTATTTTGCAATTGGTCTTTACTTAATAAATCGATATTTTCGTGAACATGGTGGTTCTCAATGGACCGAATATATGCATCCATTAAACTGCGATTTGTAAAAGAATGGACTTTATTGGTAGGTTCATAGGATAATGCGAGAGAGGCTAATCCGCGCCAAGCGTCGGTAACAATAATATTTCTGTTGGTAAATAGGGATGCAATGTATGCAAGAAATGCATAGGGACGTTGTCCTGGTTTTCCTAGAAAAACAGGAAGATTCTCTTTTGATAACGATGAATCAATTTTTGAAAGTTGGATTGAATTTATATTTTCTATTGTAATTGATTTTTTCATAGATTATATGAAAAAATAATAATGTTTATATTATTTCGGCATTTTTCATATTTGATGTACTGAAACCCTCTGTTTTTCATGAATTTATTTGTGCCATTTCCTTAAATTTATCTTTATAACATACCCATACCCATTTTGTTCAATAATGGATTGTTATTACCAAGAGGATTGTTATTACCAAGAGGATTGTTATTACCAAGAGGATTGTTATTACCAACAGAATCTATTAATTTATTTGTGTATTTTTCAACAATTTTGTCAATACCAAATAATTTGTATAATTCTGTTCCTAATGATTGAAAAATCGATTTTACATTACCGAAATTTTTATATTCACAATCTGGATCAGGGTCTTTTATTTTTTCGGTCAATTGATTTTTTTCTTCTTCTTTTACAAGTTCTTTGAATTTGATTCCTTTGATTATCAACCATATACCAAGTAATAATCGAATAAGATAATTTAGCATCGTTAATACAATTTGTATATTTTGTGTTTTTTCAGATTTAATCAATTCATTCGTTTTACTATTGAAAGATTCATACATGATCAATAAAATAATTTCAAACAAGAAATAAAATATGTATTTACAAGGTTCTCTTACATAATTAATAACATTATTGAATAAATCCCCGAATTTTTTGTATATTTTGTATGCATTTCCCGCTGATTTACTTTGTTCTTCATTGAAAATTTTAACTGGAACGTTTTCTTTATCAAATAATTTTGAATATGTGTATTGATTTATATATTTTATATTATCAATACCACAAAACCCAAACATTACCATGAAAAGATATGCAATAAATATAACAGCGCTGAAAGGTATAATAGATGCTGTGACAAATCCTTTAAAAATCCAATATACAATGAAATACAAAACAACTGGAACAACTGTAAATAGAGATGGAGGAATTAATAGTTTACCAGTTTCAAAAAACGATTTTACAAACGAAATTGCGAAAAATAACCAAATAACACCGCTACAATAAGAATAAATACCACTGTCAATTTTGAAATTATATAAACCGACAATTATTGACCAAAGATTGTCCAAATTATTACGAAGTGCCCACATAATAAACATGAAAAGTAAAATAAAAATAAAATAAGGAGCAATTTTATTGAATACAAAATTATATTCTTCATTTTTTACACAATTTAAAAGAACTATTAGCATTTTAGTAGGTTTAAACATAAATTCAGTAATAAAACTTGTATATTTGTTGATGAAAATCCAGTCCCAATCTGGATATTCGCTTTCGGTACATGCCAATTCTTGTAACCTGCCTTCATTCGTTTTATTTTTTTTTCTGAAATAAAATACAAAATAAAAATTGTATGAAATATAAAAATAAACAGGTAATAATAAAATTTGATATATAAATTCTTTTATAATTTGCGCGTCTTTTTTAATAATAGGATCAATATCGGTTTTTATATCTGCTGTATTTACATCTTGCTTCGGCATGTCGGCGTTTTCTGCCGCAGCCGCCAACTGGCTTGGGTTCAGAACGGCCATCGCTGTAGCCGAGCCTGGATCCGGAAAACATGTAAATTCTATATTTTTTAAAACAGGAAATAAAACTGGATTTCCCAAATTATCTATTTCTGAAAGAGTTAAATCCAATTTTTTATTGAAAGAAAGTAAATTGGAAGAAGTATAACTTGAATAACTCTTTTCAAATTCATTTAATTTTTGGCAATAATATTGGGCCAAATTATTATACAAATTATTATCTTCAATCCACGAATGATTATGTGATATTGCATCAATAACATCTTTATAATCATTCAAAAATAATTTTAATGATTGATATTGGTAGTTACCTGAAAATGATTCAAATTTTTTCACAGAACCGATAAGTTCATCTTCAGCAAGAAGACTACTCAACTTGATATTGTTGTTTACTTCATTTATATCTTGAATATAATCTGGTTCTTTATCAAACATAGATGGTGTGTCACTTGTCCATTTACTTGAAAAATTGAAAAAATTGGTATCTACCATACTTTTTCCAAGTTTTCCAAGTTTGTTCTTTGTTTCTTCGGAAGTTTGTTTTGCTTCTTCTTCATTCAAATTTATAAAATTTAGAATCAATGTTTCAATACCTCTATCGATTTCATAAAAAGGCGAAACAATGATATCTACAATTCCAGTAATTATTTTACCTATAGGTAAATTGCTACTTGTACTTATCCATTTTTTACAATTATCATAATAGTTTTTTGTATCTGGAAACATTTCGAATTGTGCGCCTTCTTTGAAACCTTCTTTTATTCCGGATGTCGATAAAAAAATATTCAATATTTTACTGTAAGCATTATCTGATGAAATTACATAATTATTTTTATGATTTTTTTTTATCCATATTGTTTCACAAGACATATTATATTAGAGTATAATAGGATTTTTTTATCTGGCATATAACATACCGCAATTTCCACCAACGAATGACAATATATTATATCTTTCTTCAAATACTTTCATATTATAATTGTATTCATATATTTTCCAATTTGGCGCGGTAGTACCAATAGGAGTGCCTTTTGCATCATAAATAACTGTGAAAGTAGAAGTACCTATATCTACAGGAGGAACATAGGTCGTCACTTCTAATTCAATTACACGAAATTTGCTTAAATTAATCGCGCCAGATGGCTGATATTCAAAAGGACTAGTATTCAAACAGAAATTATAGCAATAAAGCCCGTCTTTTGCTCCACCTCTACATCTCACATATTTTTCAATGTAATTATAAATACCGCTTTCAAATACGTTTTCGCGGTAATCGCCGTTAAGTACAATACCCAAAGTTTGCAATATTTCTTTCTGGTTATATTCAGAGAATGGACCAGTAATATAATAACCCGTGTTGGTATTATCCGTAGGTTGCGTTCCAGGTGCTAATTCATTGATTTTATTAGACGAAGGTGCGCTAATTATATCAATTGGCAAATTGGAATAAGGCCAATTCGTATAATTAGACCATTCATTACGATTATTCACATCATTGCGTTGTAAATACCACATCCAGCTCGCAATCATTGAATTTGACGTTAATTGAACCCGCTGACTTCCAGTCACATTTTGGAATTCATACTCAAATACATCTTTTACTAAATATACCTGATCTTCTTGTGCAACTTTACGGGATTCCTCTTCGGATAAAAAACAATATGTGGAAATCAAATGAATATCGCTATTCCATGTATTCGAAGTGTTTGGATATGCGTTTGGAATACTGATATCCAGAGGTGGTGTTTGCAAAAAAGGATACATATTGAATTGCGGTTGATTGAAATCTGGCTGGCAATATGGATAATTGTTATTGGAATCAAATACGTCTCTGACTTGAAAAATTTGTTGTATAGGACGCAATGTAACAGTCAAATAAAGTTCATTATATTGCAATGCAATAATCGGGAAAGCGCATCTGCTGTCTAGCGTAAAAAACATATTGATAGGTACATATATATTGCGACCCCTTATAGACGGCTCTGCGCCATTTCTACCCGAATTGTAATATGCCGATGGATAAGTATTTTGTCGGTTATATGCATTTGCAGGATCATTCAATTCGGCCACATTTCCAGACATTCGGTCAAACAACGCCTTTTTCTCTGCACTGAAATCGCGTTCTACCATTGCAGCAATATATTCCCCTGAATATTTTTGAATGGTTTGAGAACCACATGTCAATGTAATCTCACTAATTATATTAGTTCCTATATCACGAATCCATCGAAAATCGTATGGCACCCAATTATTTCCAGTCTGTTGGCACGGATTGTAAATAGGACTCCAAATATTAGGTAAAGAAAAAACCAAATAAGTGTCCATCAACATTTCAGCATATCTCGGAAATTTAAATGTGAATGTGGAAGGCTCTGTAAGTCGCAAATCCCTTAATCCGTCATAATCAATACGAAATTTCTGCAATCCAAAATTGGTGTATTTTGCATATGTCACTTTGAAAAATGTTTTCGAAGGATTTCCAGTTAATATAACATTGGCATTTCCATTTGATATAATATTTAGTAATCCACCAGCCATATAATTGAATATAATATATGGTTTTATTTTCCTTTGTTGGTATATAATATAAAATGCATTTTTTATATAAATTCTTAATTTTAATGATTATTTTTATTTGTTTATTCATAGTTTTTGAACTTATTCAAAACAGAATTGAGATATACAAATTGAAAAATCAAAACGAAGATTATATGCGAGAACGAGAAGGGTTTGTAAGTAAGAACTATGAACCACCGATTGAAGAAAGTTTTGTATCATTTTCCGATACAAGTGTTACTTCATTACAAAAAAATAATTCTGTTAGTATTTCATTGACAAGTTATCCATTCAAAAATATGACTCCGCAGTTCGGAGTCAAAAATCCTGCTGCAAAAAATTTGAATCAATTCTGTATAAAATCGTCGTGTAATACTGCATATAATGGAAAAACTGTATCTTTAGATATGATTCAATATGTAATGAGCCGAGGATGCAGATTTTTAGATTTCGAAATATACTGGGGAACACCTACAATACCCGAAAACGCATCCACTACTTCCGTGACAACTGTACCAGTCGTATCAGTATCTGATGATCCAACAACACCGGGTACAAACAGTATTTCTCTTAATAGTGTATTAAAATTCATTCAAAGAAATGGTTTTAATAGTACTACATGTCCAAACTACCAAGATCCTATTTTTATTCAATTACGAATAAAATATATTGTTGCTGTTGATGATTTGAATGCTTCATTTGTATTACAGAGTATTTATAATATTGTTGCCAAAATTATTAACGAACAATTGAAATCGCAATACAGTGGTAAAGTAGATGGAAATACGAATATATCAATGCTCCAAAAGAAAATTGTCGTAATTATGGATACATACGGCAATCGCGATTATGTCGGTTCGTCTCCTGCCCTTGCAAATATAATAAACATGGAATCCAATAGCGACGTATTGACACATACTACATATGAAGATATTGTCACAGAAGCGCAAAAAAGTTTTCCAATTGACGGAAATGGAATAGTGACAAATATGAAAATCATGCAACAAGTATTGCCAATGAGTACAGTAAATGGAAACAAATATTTATTCACAGACAATTACGATTCCATGTCGGTAATATCTAGGTACAGTGCTCAATTTACACCTATGCTTTTTTGGGTAAATGAAACGTATTTGCAGGCATATGAAAATATGTTCAATAAAACAGGTACGGGAATAATTACGCTGTCTTCCGCAATGAATTATGCTGATGGACAGAAAGTTGTTCCTCTTCTTGCATTTCCTTGATTGCATTTCCTTGATATTTATGTGTCTTTGTGCTGCAAAAATCATCTACGCGGTAAATCTAATGCATACAATTTATCAATCATTTCTTTCCATTCATTGAGCGGTTTATGAATACTCAAATCTTTTTTGTCCTTCTTTTTGTGAAACTTTGAATTATAAGACTGAATAATATTTCTATGAAAACATCTGTATTCAATGAGAACCGTTTCGTTTTCCGCGTCGAAATCAAAATAATTAGACTGACATTTCAATAATTTCGAAAAAATATAATAATTACCATCGTTTAACTCTAGATCTGCAGCGCATTTCTCATTTCCTATGCGATTCTCTTCATATACATGATTTTCCCGAACATATACGTAATCTGGTTTGAAAATTTCGCCAAAACTTCTACAAACATAGGAAATCAATTTTGAGGTAGGATCTTTGCCCTTTACAACATGGTCATTCGCTATTATATTTTGTCTCAAATAATCATTCAATTTATGCATTTCCTCGGGGTATTTTTGCATGTAATAATCCAAAATTTCAAAAATAGAATGTCTTAATGTGAAGCAAAATATATTTTTACCCAATAATGGCTTTTTTATTGATTCTATTGGAATGCCTTCTGAATGTGTGTAAAAATAATAAGTAAAAAAATAATACACTGCAAAAAATAAAACGTTTTTTATTTTTTCGCGCACTTCTTTGAATAATTCACTTGGTATTGATGGCGCCGAAGCCGACAATTTCTTTGATTTTTTCGTTTTGGTACTTTTTGCTGATTTTTCGTAATAAGCAGGAGCCATCAACATGTTCAAAATTTTCATAGATTCAATTATTTGAACCAAATTCTCTTTTTCCAATAATTTCGCCAATTCACTTGTAACAGATAAAATATCGCCCACTTTTACACCGTACGTCATTTGAGGGACCCACCTAGTGTCGGCGTATATATCCACGGTACGACCAATATTAATTGTAGGTACTGTGTAATAAATTGGTTTAGAAATCCATGAAGGGTTTGGTCGAAAAAATGACAATTTCACACCAGATTCTTCGTATTCATTCAATTCTGGAAATAATTCAGTTGCAGGAATAAAATAGGTGTGAAGTGTATCCAGAAATGTTTTCATAGTACTCAATATGCATGTTTCGTCGTTCAAACTATGTTGAATATTGCCATTTTCCACGTCTTGGCAAGAATTTTTGTTATCAAATACCGTAAATAAAATTTCAGTATGAGTAACAAATACATTTTCAAGTGAATTACCATATGTATCAAAATTAGAGAGTTCTAATAATTCAACAATAGTATTTGCATCAATGTCGACACCTGCATTTCTCTGTTTTAAATATAGTTGTTCAAAATCATACAATTTAGAATGTGTTTCGTTTACGCCACCTAAAGGCGAATCTGTTTCAGTGGAAAGAATACATGTATAATTACCAACAGTATTGCATTTTTTATCATTCAAATATTCAGGGGTTTGACTCCCTGAAGGAATCAAAAATTGTTTTTTTGATTGTTTAGGATTATCAGCTGAAGGAAATCCCAGGTTTGTTACAATCAAATCGCCGCATTCAAATTCGTAACCAATAGACACAATTTTACTAAATTCTGCACTCTTGAATATACTTCCGCCTTTATGAACTTTATAAAAAGGATAATGATTACGTGTATGTATTCGTGATATTTTCCGTGTTTGCATTATTATTATATATATTGGAGACAGGTAAAAATTGATAATAAAATCATTCAAATTTATAAATCTACCAAACAAAACCAAAAATGGGAGTCAAACATCTAAACAATTATTTTCTATCGAATTGCGCGAAAACATCGATACAAAAAATGACAATGGAATCGTGTCGCAATAAAACAATCACCGTAGACATCAGTATTTATCTATACAAATTCTTGGCAGATAATGCCTACATGGAACAACTCTATCTTTTCTTGGCCACTCTAATGTATTATCAAATCCGCCCCATTTTCATATTTGACGGAAAATCGCCACCAGAGAAAATGGCGCTTATTCGCCGAAGATACACCGAAAAAAAAGAGGCCGAATCGAAATACGACGAAATACAAAATCATCTCTTGGTACTTGACAAAAATGCAAAGGAATATGCCGATGCATGCGAAAAACTTGAGGATTTGCGCAAGAAAATGGTGAGATTAAGGCACGAACATGTAGTGCAAGCAAAAGAATTAATCGCTGCATTTGGATTCGAGTATTATGAAGCGGCAGGCGAATCCGACCAATTATGTGCATACATGGTACAGACAGGCACTGCATGGGCGTGTTTGAGCGAAGACATGGACATGTTTCTCCTGAATTGTCCACGTGTATTGCGCGGCATGAGTTTGATGAATCAGCAATGGGTAATGTATGACACGGCGGCGATTTTGGGCGATTTGAATATGGGGTTGGCAGATTTGATTGATATAGTGATTTTATCTGGATCCACCGATTATTCTATAAATGAAAAAAGAAAATCGATAGTGAATATTTTGGATATTTACAAAAATGAATATTTACCTGTTGGTACTTTTCTTACATCATTTTATCAATGGTACAATGGTAAATATGGAGGTTGCAGTGAAATAGAATGTATGCGATCCATGTTTGAAATTTCAATTACAAATATGATAAATACTGCGACTACAAATATGAATATTATTTCAATTATGAAAATAAAAGATATTATGGTAAATCACGGATTTGTCTTCATATAAAATGATTACAGACACTATTCTATAATTTTATTTTATTCCGTGATTTTTTTTTAATATTTTTTTATTTTTTCAATAGAAAATAGAAAATAGAAAATAGAAAATAGAAAATAAAAATAAAAAATATATATAGTAGTATGGTACTTATATCAAAAACTATAATATTTGTTGGAGCTGTTATGGTTTTATTAAGTGGTGCAGTTGCAACTGCTGTTGCATACAATTATTCTACTACTACAGAAACACCGAATCCAAATACAACAATAAATCCTTCTGAAACACAAAATCCTGATTTAAATACAAATTCAAATATATCGATATTCCAACAATTGACAAATGGGGATTATGTCGATGAAATAGATGAAAATCCAAGTAATAAAACTTTAGAACAAAGTACACCTAGAAAAACAACTCCTGGAAAAACAATTCCTAGAAAAACTCCTGGAAATACGACGCCAGGTTATACGACGCCAAGTTATACGACACCAGGTTATACGACACCAGGTTATACGACACTTGGTGTAACTACATATGAACCTACAACACCAGGTTCAACAACACCAGGTTATACAACACCAGGTTCAACAACACCAGGTTATACAACACCAGGTTATACAACACCAGGTTCAACAACACCAGGTTATACAACACCAGGTCCAACAACACCAGGTTATACAACACCAGGTTCAACAACACCAGGTTATACAACTCCAGGTTATACAACACCTGGTTATACAACACCTGGTTATACAACACCTGGATTAACGACTCCAGGACAAACAACACCAGGTTCAACAACACCAGGTTCAACAACACCAGGTTATACAACTCCTGGTCAAACAACTCCTGGTCAAACAACTCCTGGCTATACAACTCCTGGATATACAACTCCTGGCTATACAACTCCTGGTCAAACAACTCCTGGTTTGACGACGCCTGGACAAACAACACCGGGATATACAACTCCTGGTTATACAACACCAGGTTATACAACACCAGGTTATACAACACCTGGTTCAACAACACCAGGTTCAACAACTCCTGGTTATACAACTCCTGGTTTGACGACACCAGGCTATACAACACCAGGCTATACAACTCCTGGTTTGACGACACCAGGCTATACAACACCAGGCTATACAACACCAGGCTATACAACTCCTGGTTTGACAACACCTGGATTAACAACACCAGGCTATACAACTCCTGGTTATACAACACCAGGCTATACAACACCTGGTCAAACAACACCTGGTTATACAACACCTGGTTTGACGACACCTGGATTAACAACACCAGGTTATACAACACCTGGATTAACAACACCAGGCTATACAACACCTGGATTAACAACACCAGGATTAACAACACCTGGATTAACAACACCTGGTTTGACGACACCTGGATTAACAACACCAGGCTATACAACACCTGGATTAACAACACCTGGACAAACCACACCCGGACAAACAACACCCGGACAAACAACACCTGGATTAACAACACCTGGTCAAACAACACCAGGAAAAACAACACCTGGTCAAACAACACCTGGTCAAACAACACCTGGTTTAACGACACCTGGATTAACAACACCCGGTCAAACAACACCAGGATTAACAACACCTGGTCAAACAACACCAGGATTAACAACACCTGGTCAAACAACACCAGGTCTAACAACACCCGGTTTAACGACACCCGGTCAAACAACACCCGGTCTAACAACACCTGGTTTAACGACACCCGGTCTAACGACACCCGGTTTAACGACACCCGGTCTAACAACACCAGGATTAACTACTCCAGGATTAACAACACCCGGTCAAACAACACCTGGTTATACAACACCGGGACGAACAACACCCGGTCTAACAACACCAGGATTAACAACACCTGGTCAAACAACACCTGGTTTAACGACACCCGGTCTAACAACACCAGGATTAACAACACCTGGTCGAACAACACCTGGTCGAACAACACCCGGTCAAACAACACCCGGTTTAACGACACCTGGACAAACAACACCCGGTCAAACAACACCTGGTTATACAACACCTGGTCGAACAACACCAGGATTAACTACTCCAGGATTAACAACACCCGGTCTAACAACACCTGGTCAAACAACACCAGGATTAACTACTCCAGGATTAACAACACCTGGTCAAACAACACCCGGTCTAACAACACCTGGTTTAACAACACCTGGTTTGACGACACCTGGTTTAACAACACCTGGATTAACAACACCCGGTCTAACAACACCCGGTCAAACAACACCCGGTCAAACAACACCCGGTCAAACAACACCTGGTTTAACAACACCTGGTTTGACGACACCTGGTTTAACAACACCTGGATTAACAACACCCGGTCTAACAACACCCGGTCAAACAACACCCGGTCAAACA
>Ga0114968_10001003_pt1 | contig 21470 bp, 17 predicted proteins | sample M_130807_EF_Meta_FD_87020 | JGI IMG/M metagenome (GOLD analysis project Ga0114968, IMG submission 87020) | Freshwater microbial communities from Lake Montjoie, Canada to study carbon cycling - M_130807_EF_MetaG | ecosystem: Environmental > Aquatic > Freshwater > Lake | place: Lake Montjoie... | reverse complement strand
GTACATCAGGTAGTCAGAACTTTGAAGGCGCTCGTCGCCTAGGGCAACAGTTCTACCGCTATCGTAGTCTGGCATCATGCTACCCAGTAGGGCAGCAACGGTAATGCCACCGACGGCATAGACAGATAGCTTCTCGATGAAGGTTCGTCGGTCCAATTTGTTGTGGCAGTAGTAATCGTAGAGGTCAAAGGCCTCCTTTGGGATATCGGCTTTGTTGAGTTTTTCCATGGTCTGCTTGAATAGTTGAATAATATAGGAAAAAAATGGTCACGAAAAATAAGCCTTACATCAACAATTTCAGCGAGAGATTAATTGGTTTCTGACGGGGTAGGGGTGGTACTCTGGTGGTCGTAGCTCAGTACTTCTGTCAGTTTCCAGTTTTCCTTTTCCAAGATCCAGAGGTGTGTAAATCTTGCGGTACTGGTCCAAAGATCTTTCTTGTCCTTCTCTCGGATGTAAAAGTGGTGAACGCCTGTTTGGATGGCTCCATAGATTTTGCCTGATGCATATAGCTGAAACACTTCCAAACTCTCGGGAGCTACTTTTCGGATAGGCTTTTGGGCAGGGGAGCCACAGATATTGTTTGCGGTATTTTCCAGAAATTTAGTTTTGTCCTGGAAGCCGCCTTGGTCGTGGTAAAAGCGCAAGTCCTCTGCCACCTGATTTCTCAAGTAGTCTAGGTCGCAACGGTTGAATCCCCGTTCAAAAAAGACGCTGTCTTGGTGTTTCAATTCTTGAAATAGGGCATTTTTCTCTTGCGCTTGGACCTTGGTGAAGCTGATTAATGCGAAGAAACAAAGTAGAAGGTGCGTTTTCATTTTTAGGTTCTTAAAATTTTTTCCATTTTTCTCCCTTTTGCCAGTTCATCTATTTTTCAAAGAGTAATTCGGATAGATAGTTGAATCGAATAAAGCCTAATGACTTTATAAATTCTTTTTTACTCACTAGACCTTTTACCTGGAGTTTTTTATAGTCAATGATAGGTCTGTATATGAATGCATAAAGACAAAAAAGAATAGCAAAAATCCCTGAACTAATGACACCATAGATGTAGAGGTAAAGGATTACCATCATTGGAATCAGCGTTACTAGGTGATAGGCTAAAAGTTTATTCATTGGTGTTGTAATTTTAAAAAATATTGAGTCAGAAGTGCTCTTTCCTTGTACGTGCAATTGATTCAAAAGTTCGATTTCTAATTCCTTCAATTACGCTTTAAGCTTCCTCTCCCCGATACTTCTCCTGCAGCCCCATCAAAAAATTACGGAGCACCTGGTCCTTGCACTCACGGTACTGCGCCTGTGAGGGATTACGGAAAAAGGCACTCAACTCGTGCTTACTCAGTCGGAAGCCACGCAAGCCAAAGATCTCCATCATCCCATCATCCTGTAGATTCAGTGCAATCTTGAGTTTTCTCAGGATGCCATTGTTGTTCAGTGTCTTTTCGACTACCGGCGCCGCTTCTTCTTTCTTGCCGCGATTCGCTACGATCAGCCCATCTAGAAAGTGCGCTAAATCCTTGTCATACAGTTTCACGAAGTCAGGATCCTCCTCCTTTTTGAGCCAAAGAGCCACTTCCTCAAAAGAAATGTTCTTGCCACCCAAGGCAAAAATCTCCTTCATCTTGTGGTCGTGGTAGTGAAAGGTGTAGCGGAGGGTGCGCAGGATGTCGTTGTTGCTCATGCTGGCAAAGATCGAAATTTTACCCACATCTTCCCCAAGTCTCGCCTTCTTCCTCCCTCGGGAATTACCGTATTCCAAAATCAGGCTTGATATTTCCTTCATTCCATGAAAAAAAGCTAGAAAATCTCCTTTCTTTACGACCTTTGTACGAGCCAAACCCCGCTGTCCCTTGTCTACCGAAGTTTTATTCATCACTCCTCCCTTCACCCAGCTCAATACGCCCTATCCGGCGACAGCTTACTTGAAGGGTTTTTTGAATACACTTGGGGTGCCTTCCAAAAAAGCAGATTTGGGGATCGAGGTGATGTTGGCTATCCTCAGTCCCGATGGCCTTCGCCACATTTTTGAGCAGGCAGAAAAGGCAGATTCCCTCTCGGACAATGCGCTACGCATCCTTCGAATTCGTGCGCAATACCTGCAAACCATCGGTCCAGTGGTGGATTTTTTGCAAGACAAAAACCCAACACTCGCCTACCGGATCGCGGAAGGTGATTTCCTGCCAGAGGCAGGGCGGTTTGAACAGGTAGAGGACATGGATTGGGCTTTTGGAGCCCTAGGCATCCGTGACAAGGCCCGCTACCTAGCTACCCTTTATCTGGAGGATTTGGGAGACCTGATCACTGAAGCCATTGACCCACATTTTGGATTTACGCGCTATGCCGAGCGCCTGGGACTGTCGGCCAGGTCTTTTGACGAACTACAGGAAGCGCTGCAGCAACCCAATAGCTTAGTGGACGAACTTTTACTTCGCCTGCTCGAAGAAAAAATCCAAGCGTATCGCCCTCGTTCAGTTGCTTTTTCGGTGCCTTTTCCGGGCAACCTCTATGCAGCACTCAAATGCGGGCAGTACCTCAAAGCTCACCACCCTGACATCAAGATCTGGATGGGAGGAGGCTACCCAAATACAGAATTGCGCTCCCTCAAAGAGCCTCGGGTATTTGATTATGTAGATTACATCGTGCTCGACGATGGGGAAGCTCCTGTGCAATTGCTTCTGGAGCACCTTGCGGGAAAAAGACCGCACACGGAACTGAAACGGACCTTTCTACGCTTGGATGGGAAAGTGACTTACGTGAATAACCTTGCTGTCAAAGACCTTCCCCAGCGGGAACTCGGCACCCCAGACTACAGCGATCTTCCACTTTCTTCCTACCTATCAGTCATCGAGGTGGCCAATCCCATGCACCGACTGTGGAGCGATGGGCGTTGGAACAAGCTGACGCTCGCCCATGGCTGCTATTGGGGCAAATGCACCTTTTGTGATGTTTCCCTCGACTACATTGGCCGCTACGAACCCATCACAGCTGCCTTGCTCTGCGACCGCATTGAAGAGATCATGACCCAAACGGGCACCAACGGCTTTCACTTTGTGGATGAAGCCGCTCCTCCCGCCTTGATGCGTGAGCTGGCCTGTGAAATTCTCCGCCGCGGACTCGTCGTTGTCTGGTGGACCAATATCCGTTTTGAAAGTAGCTTTTCAGCAGATCTTTGCCGCCTTCTGCGCGCCTCGGGTTGCATCGCCGTGTCCGGTGGACTAGAGGTGGCTTCCGACCGCCTTTTGGACTTGATCAAAAAAGGAGTGACCGTGCCTCAGGTGGCACAAGTTACCCAGCATTTTACCCAAGCAGGGATTTTGGTACACGCCTACTTGATGTATGGCTACCCTACCCAAACGGTTCAGGAAACGGTAGACTCGCTTGAGATGGTGCGGCAGCTCTTTGAGCAAGGGATCATTCAATCGGGTTTCTGGCATCGGTTTGCGATGACCGTGCACAGCCCAGTCGGTTTAAATCCTTCCGCTTTTGGAGTGAAGCGTCTGGACCAGTCACTCGGAACTTTTGCCAACAACGAGGTGGACTTCGAGGATCCTATTGGTGTGGATCACGGCATTTTTTCGGAAGGGCTGCGCAAATCCTTGTTCAACTACATGCAAGGAGTAGGTCTCGATCTTCCTTTGAAAAACTGGTTTGACTTCAAGATTCCGCCAACCAGTATACCCCGTACCTACATTGCGCAACAGCTGGAAGAACTTTCCTCCAAGCCTATAAAAGACCACCACCGCATCTGCTGGTTGGGCAGCGCCCCACAGTTGGACGAACTCGAGGATGGGCTATGCGAACTGCTTTTTTCGGGTAAAAAAGAAGATTTCGCACTCGAGTTACCTATAGAGCTAGGGCAGTGGGTGTTTTGGCTACTAGAAAAAGTAAGCCACACCCAAGCCTCAGTCACTGTAAAGGAGATTCGTGCGCATTACGAGCAGGAGCTAGGCGATTTCGAAGAGTTGCTCGACTCCGAGGTTTGGGAGATCCTCTCCGAAAACGGCCTGCTGGTTTTTTAAAATCTCATCACTTCCACTGCATGCGTCACTGCTATTCCGGTACTGTGGGTAGAGGAAAGAATTTGGTGCGTACCCATTTTTCCAGTTCCACTGCGTGAAAAACCAAGGCGGATACCCCCAAGCAAGCGGCAAGCTCCCCAAGTGATAGCGCTTCCGTTTTAAACAAGTCGTTGAAAAAAGGGAGGTAAATCACTGCCAATTGAAGCAAACAGGTTCCCCCCACGGCGAGGAGTAGGGGCTTATTGCTAAGGATTCCCTGCTTAAATAAAAAGGTGCGATCACTACGAATGGCGAGTACGTGCCCGAGTTGAGAGAAGGAAAGTACCGAAAAGACCATCGTTTGCCAGTGCCATCCTTGCTGGATGGCAAGGTACTGAGTAAAAAGCGTGACAGCCGCCATCCAAATTCCTACCCAGATGATGTGGTAGCCTACGCCATTGGCAAATAAACTTTGTTTGGGTGAGCGAGGCAGCCGTTGCATGCTGTCTGGTTCTGCCCCCTCGTTGGCCAAGGCCAGTGCTGGGAGGCCATCTGTAACCAAGTTGATCCACAGGATATGGATAGGAAGTAAGGGGATGGGAAGGCCTAGGAAAGGGGCTAGGCCGATGACCAAAATTTCGGCACTGTTGCAGGTGAGGATGTATTTGATGAAGCGTACAATGTTGTCATAAATTCGACGCCCCTCTTGGATGGCTTTGACGATAGTAGAAAAGTTATCATCCAACAAGATGAGGTGAGCGGCTTCCTTGCTCACATCTGTGCCGGTAATGCCCATGGCAATGCCGATGGTGGCTGCTTTGAGCGAAGGGGCATCGTTGACTCCGTCACCGGTCATGGCGGTGAAGTGCCCCTTTTGCTGAAGGGCTTGCACAATGCGCAACTTCTGCTCTGGGGCTACTCGCGCATAAACGCTCACTTGCTCCACCTGCTTTGCAAAGTCCTCGTCTGAAAGTTGGGCCAATGCGGTCCCCGTAAGCGCTAAGCTTCCTGGTTTCCAGATGCCCACTGCTTCGGCAATGGCCTTGGCGGTGGCAGGATGGTCTCCTGTGATCATCACAGGGGTGATGCCCGCTTGGAAGCAGTCCTGGATGGCTTTTTTTACCCCTTCTCGTGGAGGATCAATCATGCTGACTAGGCCATAATAGGTGAGTTGCTGTTCCAGCGTAGCTTTTTCCTCTTCTGAAGGCATGCGATCCAGTACCTTGCCGGCAAAGGCGAGTACCCGCTCTCCTTGAGCTGCCCAGTGGCTAGCGCTTTTGGTGAGTCGTTTTGCTTGGGAAGTATCCTCAAGCACGGCTGCAATCGACTCAGGCGCACCTTTGCTAAGGAGAATCACCCTATTTCCCAAGGTATGGAGGGTGCTCATCCGCTTTCTTACTGCATCAAAGGGCAGCTCCATTTTTCGTGGCAGTTGCCTGCTGAGTTGGCGGTATTGGGACACGGAAATCTCGTTGAGCAACTGCTTGACAAGGGCCAGTTCGGTAGCTTCTCCAACTGGTTGATCCTTCGCATTGAGGTGCACGTCATGACAGAGGCCTAGGGCAAGTTGTAAGTTGCTGTAGCCTTCAAGTAGCGGGGTATCCGAAGCAGCTTCTGTCCGTACAACCGTAAGTTTGTTTTGCGTGAGGGTTCCCGTTTTGTCTGTACAAATGTAGGTGACGGCTCCAAGGCTCTCCACGGCGGGGAGCTTGCGCACCAGCGCCTTGCCTTTTGCCAGCCTGCTGGCGCCCAAAGAAAGAGCAATCGTGATCAACGCAGGAAGTGCTTCTGGAATGGCAGCTACGGCAAGGCTCATGGAGAGGAGAAGTACGGAGAGGACTTCTTCCCCACGGGCAAGCCCAGCAAGAAAAAGTAGGAGGCAGATGACACCAATAACGAAGGCAATCACCTTGCTAAACCGCTGCATCCGTTGCTGCAGGGGTGTCCTTGGCGAACTGGGTTCGAGGAGGGCTGCGATCTTGCCGATCTCGGTATTCATTCCGATGGCCACCACGATTCCCGTTGCTCGGCCATGAGTAACTAAGGTCCCGTTGAAGGCCAGGTTTCTTTGATCGCCAAGGGGGAGTGCTTGGGTGGAGAGTGCCTCTGGACTTTTGTCGCTAGCGATGGATTCACCGGTTAGGGTGGATTCATCGATTTTTAAGGAGAAGGTTTCCAGCAAGCGAAGGTCGGCGGGTACTTTGTTGCCAGCCTCCAGGTGGAGGACGTCACCTACGACCAGTTGCTTGGAGGGCAGGGTGACGAGTTTGCCGGATCGGAGCACTTTGCTCTTGGTTTCGGTCAGCTGTTTGAGGGCATCCATGGCTTTTTCAGCTCGGTATTCTTGAATGAATCCCAGCAGGGCATTCAATAGCAAGATGACCAGGATAATTGCCATGTCTGTTAGGTCGCCAATAAGCCCAGAAAGCAGGGCGGCAGCGGCAAGAATAAGTACCATGAGGTCCTTAAATTGCCCTAGAAAAAGAAGCCAAACTGCCTTTTTCTTTTTTTCTTGGAGGAGGTTGGGTCCCTGCTTTTCGCTACGACGCAGGGCCTCTGCTTCATCCAGTCCGGAGGGGCGAGCATCCAAACGGATAAAAAGTTGCTCAGGAGATTCTTGATAAAAAAACATGGAGTGTCAGTTGGAATTCTTCGTACATACGAGAATTCAAGGTGTAAGAGGGGTCCTTTTTGAAAAAATATAGAATAAAAGGTTGGGTTTCCCTCTTAAATGCAGGCCACTTTCAATTTGGCAATAAAAAAAGGCGCTGCTGGTAGCTGAAATTCAAATGGCTAAGCACATTGCCAAAGGCTTCCGCTGCTTCCAGTTGCCGGTCACTTACTTTTTTACCAAGCAATCGGCAGAGCAATAAGCCATAGACCCCATTCAGGCAGATTTGAATTTCATTTCCAAGGTCCTCCGTTTGGGCAGCTTCTACTGCTTCGAGCAGGTGAGGCTTGACTTGGTGAAAGGTGGCCACATAGTTGGCGTCGGTTTTCAGCAATTGGTAGTGAAGTTCGAGCAGCTGCTGCACCAGCGCCTGAAGTTCTTGAAGGTGCCCTTTTTGCATCAGCTCCTGCTGCTTCATGGAGTCTACTAACCCTGCAAACCAGATTTTGATGTTTTTCTTTTCCTCCTCAGTTACCGGGTAGTGGGAGATCACATACTGCTCGATTTCCTCCATATTCCCTTGGTAGGAGCGGATGAGGTCTTCCATCTGGTACATGTACACGAGGTATTCGCCTATGTTTTGGGATTTTTTTCGCTCTGCGATCGCCTGCATGGGGAAGAATTCATTGGGTGAACAAAGGTAAGTTAGAAACCAAAATACCTAGCAAAAAGTGCTTCAAAAAGAGCCGAAACTCCAGAATTTAGTTCAAAACAAAAGTCCTAAACAAGGGATTAAGAATTTGCATAAAGAATTGAGAAAAAAGCTTGTTAGGAAGTCCTCTATTTCTCGGATCTCCTAACCAAGAAAGCTTCTTTTTTCCTACTTTTGCTACACGTAAGCTTATGAAAAACATTCGAAATTTCTGCATCATTGCCCACATTGACCACGGCAAAAGTACACTAGCAGACCGGTTGCTGCAGACGACCAACACGGTTTCTGACCGAGAAATGCAAAACCAGTTGCTAGACGACATGGATCTGGAGCGGGAGCGTGGCATCACGATCAAGTCCCATGCCATCCAGATGAAGTACAACTACAAGGGAGAGGAGTACATCCTCAACTTGATTGATACCCCAGGTCACGTGGATTTTTCGTACGAGGTGTCTCGCTCCATTGCAGCATGCGAAGGCGCATTGCTTATCGTAGATGCCTCCCAAGGGGTTGAAGCACAGACCATTTCCAATTTGTATTTGGCATTGGGGCATGATCTAGAAATCATCCCTGTTTTGAATAAAATAGATTTACCAGGTGCTGATCCTGAGGTGGTTGCGGATGAAGTGATTGACTTGTTGGGTTGCAAGCGGGAAGACATCGTATTGGCTTCGGGCAAAGAAGGCATCGGAATCGAGGATATTTTGGCCAAGGTGATTGAGAATATCCCGCCGCCCAAAGGGGATCCCGAGGCTCCACTTCAAGCCATGATTTTTGACTCCCAGTTCAACTCCTTCCGTGGCGTTGAGGTAATCTTCCGAATTTTCAACGGCACGCTAAAAAAAGGTGATCGGATCAAATTTGTAAATACAGGTAAGGAATACTTTGCCGATGAGATAGGGATTTTGGGAATCAACCAGATTCCGCAGCAAACCATGAGTGCGGGTAATGTAGGATACCTCATTTCGGGCATTAAAGTTGCCAAAGAAGTGGCTGTAGGAGATACGGTGACCCACGTCAAAAACCCTTGTGCAGAAGCAATCAAGGGCTTTGAAAATGTGAAACCTATGGTCTTTGCAGGAATTTATCCTGTGGATACCACTGAATTTGAGGAGCTACGTGCTTCCATGGAAAAGTTGCAGCTCAACGATGCCTCCCTCGTTTGGGAACCGGAAACTTCCGCTGCCCTGGGCTTCGGATTCCGATGCGGATTTTTAGGAATGCTGCACATGGAGATTGTGCAGGAGCGTTTGGAACGTGAGTTTGACATGACCGTCATCACTACAGTGCCTTCCGTGCAGTTTAAGGCCCTCATGACCAATGACGAGTACCAGGTGGTGAATGCACCATCCGATATGCCTGATCCTACGCGGTTCAAGCACATCGAAGAGCCGTTTGTAAAAGCCTCCATCATCACGGCTGCAGAATATGTAGGCCCTGTGATTTCCCTTTGCATGGATAAGCGGGGTCAAATCAAAAATCAGGTGTATTTGACTTCAGATCGGGTGGAGTTGTCTTTCGATATGCCGCTTGCGGAAATTGTATTTGACTTCTTTGATCGTTTGAAGACGATTTCCAGAGGATATGCTTCCTTGGATTACGAACTGAAGGGCTTCCAGGAGTCGCACATGGTGCGCTTGGATATCATGCTCAATGGAGAGCCGGTAGATGCGCTATCTGCGATTGTACACCGGGACAAGGCCTACGATTGGGGCAAGCGCCTCTGCGACAAGCTGAAGGAGTTGGTACCGCGACAAATGTTTGAAATCGCCATTCAGGCGGCCATCGGTCAAAAAATCATTGCTCGTGAAACGGTGAAAGCCTTGCGCAAAAACGTGTTGGCGAAGTGCTATGGTGGTGATATTTCGCGTAAGCGCAAACTCTTGGAAAAGCAGAAGAAAGGGAAGAAGCGTATGCGCCAAGTTGGAAATGTCGAGATTCCGCAGGAGGCCTTTATGGCGGTGTTGAAATTAGACTAGGAGAGTTAGTTCCACTAGCAAGTCTTCTTCATTATTCTTAATACGACATTGGATATTCATCATTCGACATTTACGTACTGTAAATAGATAGAATGCCCATTTTCAATTTTTTAATCGATTACACCTAATTTTTTTAACTGAAGAAAGGATGGAAAAGAAGTTTGATTTAGAAGAGCGATTAATTGAGTTTGCTGCTCAGTTAATCCAGTTTACGGAAACCATGATTTCCAGTAAATCTGGAAATCATCTCGCAAATCAACTATTGAGGAGCGGAACAAGTCCTGCTTTGAATTATGGAGAAGCGCAGAGTGGTGAATCGAGAAAAGATTTTATCCTTAAGTTTAAAGTCATTTTAAAAGAGTTGAGAGAGACGATGATAGGCTTAAAAATTGTAGAAAAAGCAAAGCTGCATCAGGATGAAGAATTTTTGAATAAAGTAAAAGATGAGTGCAATCAATTGATTTCTATTTTTGTCAAAAGTGTGTTGACTGCCGAAAGAAATAGATTTCAATAGCTAGAACTAAGTAAAAAATAATGAATGTCGATTGAAGAATATCGATTGAAGAATAAATAGAATACGAGATCCCATGCCAATACTAATAGATGGAAAGAAATCCGCGCAAGATATCAAAAATGAAATTGCAGCGCGTGTAGCAGAAATTAAACAAGAAGGCGGCAAGCAGCCGCATCTTGCAGCAATACTCGTTGGGGAAGATGGCGCTAGCCAAACCTACGTAGGTGCCAAAGTGAAGGCCTGTGAGGAAGTTGGATTTACTTCTACGCTGGTAACGCTGTCTGCTGAGGTAAGCGAAGAAGAGTTGCTCCGCACCGTAGAGGACATCAACCAAAATCCTGATATCGATGGCTTGATTGTACAGCTTCCTTTGCCCAAGCACATTTCAGTGGATAAGGTGACCAACCGCATTCGTCCGGAAAAAGATGTGGATGGATTTACCCCTGCCAATGTGGGCAGGATGACCCTCAACTGGCCTGCTTACGTGGCAGCAACTCCTTATGGAATTGTTGAACTTTTGAAGCGCTACCAGATCGAAACTTCTGGCAAACACTGTGTGGTCATCGGCCGAAGTCATATTGTGGGGAGTCCAATGAGCATCTTGATGGCGCGCAACGGCTATCCGGGCAATGCAACGGTAACGCTTACCCATTCCAAAACCGAAAACTTGGCTGCCATCTGTCAAACTGCCGATATTTTGATTGTGGCTATCGGCAAACCCGAGTTTGTGACAGCTGATATGGTGAAGCCAGGAGCAGTCGTTATTGATGTGGGAATTCACCGGATTGCTGACGAAACTAAGAAAACAGGCTTTCGCTTGATTGGTGACGTAAAATACGACGAAGTAGCACCCTTGGCGTCTGCAATTACCCCTGTACCGGGTGGGGTAGGACCCATGACCATTGCGGCTTTGCTATACAATACGCTTCAATCCGCTGAAAAGAAGGTTTTCGGCTAAGTATTAAAAAAACTAAAGAAAAGCGGAGCGAAGCTTTGCTTCCCAAAGCATGGTTTTCTACTTTTGCAATCCCCAATCGCGCACGTGGTGAAATTGGTAGACACGCCACTTTGAGGGGGTGGTGCCCTTACGGGTGTGGAAGTTCGAATCTTCTCGTGCGCACAAAAAAAAGGCGACTTTCGAGTCGCCTTTTTCGTTTTTAAATCACTTTAGTCTGTTATTCGCTTAATTAAAAGGGCTTCCCCATTTTTCGTTGGTGTACACATCTTTTCCTGAGAGTGTCTGGATAAATGCGACGATGGCATTGATTTCGGCTCCCGACAGGTTGAGTTTTTGCAGATTCCCTCCTGGGTTCAAGCGGGCGTCTAGGTTGTTGTTTCCTGCTTGTGCGGGAATGTTGTTGTAATGCCCTACTACGTTTTGAAGGGAGGTAAACACCCCCGAATGCATAAAGGCACCATTACTTCCTCCAGTTGCGTTGACAGCATCGCGAAGGGTAGGAGATCGGCTAATGGCTAGTTCTAGTCCAGCTCCTTTAGAAAGGGGACGAATGATTCCATTGTTTCGGGTATTTGGGTCGATGTCAAACTCGGGTGCCTGATGGCAGGCTTGGCAACCAGCCCCACCACTTATTCGAGTCCCGGTTCCATCAAATACGGGTGGAGTCAAGAACAACTGCTTTCCTAGGTTTTCCTGGGCTGTAAAATTTGGAAAGTTGGCTCCGTCATTGTTTACCTGCGCTCTTCCTAGGTCATATTTGCTATCAAAAGATTGAATGCTGCGAATGAAAACAGCCAATGCCTGCTGGATGCGTGGCTCGGTGACTGCCGAAGTCCCGTAGGCAAGCGTGAACAATTCTTGGTAATAGGCAATTCCCCCCAGTTTTGTCAGGAGAGCAGCGAGGTTGGGACGCCCATTTTGACCGCTGAATCCCATTTCGGCATGGTCTTGAATGGGGCTGGTGACTTGAGCTTCTAGCGTGGCAGCGCGCTCATCCCAGAAGAACTTGGCTTCAGTTGCAAACCGAGTATTGATCAACCGCATGGAATGGCGGGTAGTCTGACCTCCCTGCACTCCTTGGCTGGCAAGGGTAGGGTCACCGAATCCAAAGGCTTGTTGGTGGCAGCTGGAACAGGAAACCGTATTGTCGATGCTGAGACTTTTATCGTAGAAAAGTACTCTCCCTAAAATTGCTTTTTCGTTGGTGATTGGATTGGTTCCTGTATTGTCCTTTCGAATGTAATTGGGGATAGTTTGACTAGCATAATTGGGCAGGTTTTTTGGGTCAATCTTGGTTCCAAATACCTCGGTAATTGCAGATTTGGTTGTGGGAGCAGTGGTTTCCTGTTCGCTGCAGGCGCTAAGTAGTAAAACTAAACCTATTGCGTAAATGGCAAATGTATTCTTCATGGGCTGAATGGGGTTGAGTTTACTTATTTTGAGGTTAGACCCCTTCTGCTAATTGGGGTTTAATTTCAAAACGTAATAACCTAATTAAAAATTATTTATACACGAGGTATTCTTTGTTTTTTACCAAAAATGAATGAAAGCTTGAAATTCAGTAAAATGCGACGTAGACCATTTACCCTCGTCCGTTTGTTTACTGGATTCCCTATCCTGATTGAGTCAGGGGTAGTTGCGGATAATTAGCTTAAATTTTAGTAGTTTGGGAAAAAATCTAATCTCATGAAGGTTCTCCACTCCTTTCTAATTTGCACTGCTGTTTTTCTTTTTTCGGCTGTAGCAGTAGCCCAAACTCCTCAATTCCCTTTGGTTAAAGGACATGGAGGAATCTATGAAATTCCTGATGCCACCGAACGGCCAGATGGAACCTTAGAATACAAGATTTTGGTGGACCTTACCTCCCCTTCAGAAGACCCCAAACAGATCTCAAGATTTGTGGACAACGTAGCACGCATGATGAATTTGCATGGTCTTGCTGGAGTCACCAAAGACCGGATCAAAGTTAAGGTGGTCTTGCATGGAGGAGGAATTTTCACCTTGCTCAACGATGAGAATTACAAGAAAAAATACGAGGTAGGCAATCCCAATTTAGCAGTCTTTGAAGCTTTGGAAGAAGCGGGAGCTGAAATACTCGTTTGTGGGCAGTCGCTGATCGCTAGAAACCTCAAGACCGCAGACCTCTGGCCTGGGGTAACCATCGCCCACTCAGCGCTGACCACGATCACCACCTATTCGATGAAGGGATATATCGTCTTGAAGTTCTAAGGAATAGACATGTCTGGATTTTTGGACTTTTTTTAGGAATTGGCCTTTTTCAAATCGGTAAATCTTTTGAAAAAACGTACCTTTATTCCTCCCTTTAAACCCATCCTCTATTTCCATGAGTGACGCTATCAAACATGAATGTGGAATAGCCCTAATCCGGCTTCGAAAACCTGTTCAATACTACATCGACACCTACGGAACGGCTGCATTCGCAGCAAATCGACTTTACGTGCTGATGCAGAAACAGCTCAATCGAGGTCAGGATGGCGCAGGGGTGGCCAACATCAAAATCAATACCAAGCCAGGTACTCGCTACATCAGCAGATACCGCTCTATTGAAGCCTCTGCAGTCAACGATATTTTTGATAAAATCACGAGTAAGTTCCGCAAGGCAAAGAAGCTAGGTGGTAAGAAAGCCCTCACAAATGGGGAATGGCTCAAAGAAAATATGGCTTTCTCTGGTGAGGTTTGGCTGGGGCACTTGCGCTACGGAACCCACGGAGAGAATAGCATTGAAACCTGCCACCCTTTTCTGAAGCAGAACAATTGGAGAAGCCGCAACCTTGTGATGGCGGGGAATTTCAACATGACCAACAACGAGGAGCTTTTTGGAAAGCTCGTGGAGTTGGGTCAGCACCCGAAGGAAAAAACCGATACCGTCACCGTCATGGAAAAAATCGGACACTTTTTGGACGAGGAAAACCAACGCATTTTTGATAGCTACAAGGGCAAACATAGTAATGAGGAGCTTACACACATCATCGAAGACGAGCTAGATGTGGCTCGAATACTCCGTAGGTCTTGTCGTGACTTTGACGGGGGCTACGCCATGGCAGGAATGATTGGCAATGGTTCTGCCTTTGTGGTTCGAGATCCCTCCGGTATCAGACCTGCATTTTACTATGCTGATGACGAGGTGATTGTGGTTGCATCCGAAAAGCCAGCCATCAAGTCGGCTTTCAACATTGACTTCAAGGCCATCAAAGAAATTAAGCCAGGACATGCAATCGTAATCAACAAGGACGGTTCCTACGCTGAAGAGGAGATTCTGCCCGCCCGCGAGAAGAAATCCTGTTCCTTTGAGCGGATCTATTTTTCGAGAGGTACGGATCCAGGCATCTACCAGGAACGCAAAAACTTGGGCAAGGCGCTGATCCCTCAGATATTGAAGGCGATTGATTTCGATCTCAAAAACACTGTCTTTTCTTATATTCCTAATACTGCAGAAACGGCCTTTTTAGGCATGATTGAGGGACTCGATGAGTACCTAGTGGCCAAGCGGAAAGAAGTACTCCTCGATGGGAAGCCGCATGTAGGCGACTTGGAAGAGTTGCTGAGCTTCCGACCTCGAGTGGAAAAATTGGTGAGTAAGGATGTGAAACTACGCACTTTTATCGCTAGCGATGCTGATCGGGACTCCATGGTGGCTAGTGTCTACGATACCACCTACGAGGTGATTCGTCCAGGTGTCGATACGCTGGTGGTCATTGACGACAGCATTGTACGGGGTACTACTTTGGAAAAAAGCATCCTCACTACCCTGGATCGCTTGAATGCCAAGCGAATTGTGATTGTATCCTCTGCACCTCAGATCCGCTATCCTGACTGCTATGGTATCGATATGTCACGTATGAAGGAGTTTGTAGCCTTTCGGGCGGCCATAGAGCTGCTCAAGGACCGAGGGATGGAATCCATTCTCGATCAAGTGTATGAACAATGTATGTCACAGCCAGATAACGGAAAAAACTTTGTCAAGCAGGTGTATGCTTCCTTTACGGAAGAGGAAATTTCCAATAAGGTGGCACAAATTGTAACCGCCTCAGACATCAAAGCAGAAGTAAAAGTGATTTTCCAAACGGTCGATAACCTGCATCGCTGCATCCCTGAACACACAGGAGATTGGTATTTTACCGGAGACTATCCTACCACGGGAGGTACCCGCGTGGTCAACAAAGCCTTTGTCAACTACATGGAAGGAAAAACCGTTCGGGCGTATTAAACTAGTATGATTATCCGCAATTGGTCCCGTTAGTAAATTTATTGCTGCCAACCCATGCGGATAATCGCTCACAGTCGGCAGTCAACGGTCCACTTAATCGGCCCTCAAGCCCTAGCTTTTCTTTGGTTGGAGTTTGAAGATGCGGGGATAATCAAAAAAAACTTATTCTTTTAGTAGATAGAAAGCCTTTGAGTCGTTGGATTCAAAGGCTTTTTTTTTCAGTTAAGTTGGGATGCGTGGAGGAAACCTAAATCTTGTTTCAACATTGGTTCCTGCACTTCTGAAATGGTGATTTTTTAGAAGAAAAAATCAAGGAAAGGAACTAGCTGAGAAATTTATTTTTGCAATCACTTGTTTTTTTTAACGTATTATTTTGTGATTATCCGCAATCATGCCAGTAGCTCAGCATAGCTAGTTAAAACTGCGGATAATTGTTGACAGCTGACTGGCCACAGTCCACAGCTCACTTAATTGAACATCTAACCTTTTTTTTCTCTCGTTAGTGGTGAAAAAGCGGATAATCAGATTTTATTTTTATTACGTATTTATTTGGTTAATTATTCTTAATATGGTTATCCGCAATCATGCCAGTAGCTCAGCATAGCTATTTAAAAACTGCGGATAATCGTTGACAGACCACGGTCAACGGTCCACAGCTCACTTAATTGAACCTCAAACCTTTTTTTTCTCTGGTTAGTGGTGAAAAAGCGGATAATCAGTATTTTTAAAAATCAATTAATTGTAAAAATGAGGAGAATAACCTTTAAATCCAATTGGCGAAAACTCATTCAACTCGAGGTAAGCCAACCCAAATCGCTGGGAAGCGCATTTTTTTTAGTCGCCGTCTTCCTATTTGCTTCCTGTAGTCCTGAACTCCAGGAGCAAGCGAGTTTGGATGAAAAAGAGGTTAGTCTAGCAGAGGTTAACTTTGAAAAGTGGTATGAAACTGAACATAAGGAGATACTCGAAACCCCATCCAATGCGCGATTAAAGTTTGATCCCCGTGTTCGACTGACCTATCGGTACAAAGCGGTGGATTGGAGCAACTATAAAAAGCTAAACATCCCTAGTAAGTTAGCGATTTATGAATTTGATTTTTTGGCGTCCAATGTGGTCGTTCCCTTTGATTTCAAAGAAGAATTTGGGTTTGAGGATGCCTTGAAAAGGTCAAAGCAAACGCTTCTCATTTTTGCCCAGGGTGATGAGGTAATTAAATCCTATGTGGTGAGATACTATTATTCGGGATTGGAAGAAATTTCCAAAAAGGTCAAAGAAGTAAATTATGATCGCCTAAGTTGGAATTGGGAAGGACAAATCCAAATTTATTCTTTTGATGAATTTCATTTGGTTAGTTTTAATATTTTGAATGGTAAAGTTTTCGCAACTGAAACCATGGAGGTTGGAGCAGAAGGAGGTAACCAAAGTTCGATTTCAGCAAGTTATACTTGTACAATTACTTGGACACCGGGGCCATGTGAATCAGACCCAACTTCAGATGGTCCTGGAGTAACATGTCATGATGTCTTTACCAGTACTTGTTACTATGACCAACCACCTTTATTAATCGGTTACCCCATCTGGAATGGGAGTGGAGGGTTTGGATCAAGTGGATCGAGTAATCCCGGTGACCAATATTTATGTGATTCAGACCCATCATGTATTCCTCATCCAGATTTGATGGTGGAAGGTGAGTCTTTAATCCAAAATTACATAGAGGGCCTATCTGATCCTGAGTTAAGAAGAAGGGCTCAATTAGATTACCTACGAACCCATGGCGGAAGTGACTTTGTGCAAATAATTGAAGAGCTATTAAGTACATCTGGACTTACAATAGGGGATGTTGAAGAAATTAATAATTTGGTTAATATTTTTTACATGCGTCAAAAAGGGCTTTTTATGATGAATATTTTTAGTCCTGATAATGTTGGTTTAATATTTACCTTTGCTTTGACAAATCCTAACATGACTGGATTAGCAAGAAATAAATCATTCCAGATATTTACTAGATATGCTACACAAGGAGATGAAATAATATATACTTCGTTTAATTCAAATAATTTTAGGACCAACTTAACGCTAAGAACTGGGATCAATCCTTCAAATGCTCAAGCACATCATGTGTTTCCCCAAACCTCAGAATTCGCGAATTTTTTTACTTCCAAAGGGATAAATGTTCATAATCCCACTTATGGAGCTTGGTGGCCAACTACTTCGCATCAACAAAATTGGTATGCATACAACCAGGCATGGAGAAGTTGGATTGCATCAAATGAAGGCGCATCCACCATTCAAATTTTGGATTTTGCCCGTAACCTTATGAGTCAATTTGGTATTGCAGTCTTATTTTAAAAGAAAAACTGATTATGGAATTTAGTGACTTTTATAAGTTTGATACAAAGTTTGTTAAAGGGCCTTTCGTAATTAAAAATGATGATTTATCCTTTGATGAATTAAACCTACTTAGCAGAGGTGATTATGACGGTTTTCAATTTCCAATAACTTTCAAGGTTATTTCTGGGACAAAATGGCTTCCTGTGCTTGCTCCTCCATCCGTAGGATTATATGTATTGAAAAAAGATTTAATTAATCAATTTAAGAAACATCAAATTAATGGATTTAAATGTTTCCCAATTTTAATTGAAGAAACAGATGGTAAGATTAACGAGGACTATTATGGGTTTTCTATAGTAGGAAAATGTGGTAGGATTGATTTTACTAAGTCTAAAATAATTCAGAAATTATCTAATGTGGGTATAACTAAAATTTATAAAGGCCTTTTTCCTGATATGACAACTTGGAATCAAAGCGATGTATTTAGGCCTTCCGGATCTTTGTTTGTTATCCTAAATAAAAAGGTAAAAAATATTTTTGATGAATTTGATAGGAGTAATTTAGATTTCACTCCTTTAGATGAGGTTGAATCATTGGGTATTGTTGTAGATAATAGTATTTAGTGCTTTTGGATGGTCTGATTCCGTCTGAATGGAAGTTTTCAGTACTTGATTTAAAAAATCCACTTTATCCATTTATTCAAGCAGTTTTTGGTTACGAGGAGCTGGTTTCAGATCCCCTAGCCTATGAGAAGTTGATCGTTGATAAGGATGAAACTTCCTCTCGGATTTATTTCAGAAAAAAACTCGCTTACGAACAAGAAGAGATGCAGTAACCTTCAAGTCTTTTTGTTCGAATTCCAGCAGCGGAAGTGAAAATTCTCCCTTCCGTTTTTGTTTTTCTACTATTTTTAGGAAAAAGTTGCTTTACCTATGATCAACGTTTCCCTTCTCAAGCAAATTTGTGAAATCCCAGGTGCCCCTGGTTTTGAAAAGCCTGTTCGTGACTTAGTCATCTCCTTAGTGAGCCCCCATGTGGATGAGCTGCGAATCGATAACATTGGCAATGTCATCGCCATCAAAAAGGGAGTTCGCAATCCTGACGACAAGCGTGTCATGCTGGCCGCACACATGGATGAAATTGGGTTTATCGTTTCACATATCGATGAACAAGGTTTCTTGCGATTCAATACGCTCGGAGGATTTGATCCGAAAACACTCACTGCACAGCGCGTGATCGTACATGGTAAAAAAGACCTCATCGGCGTGATGGGCAGCAAGCCCATCCACGTGATGACGCCCGAAGAGAAAACCAAACTTCCCAAGACCACTGACTTTTTTATCGATCTGGGCATGCCCAAGGAAGAAGTAGAGAAGTACATCACCATCGGCGATCCCGTCACTCGGGATCGGGAGCTGATCGAGATGGGGGACTGTGTCAACTGCAAGTCTATCGATAATCGCGTGGCGGTATTTATTGTCATTGAGGCGCTGAAGCAACTTAAAAACCCAGCCTTCGATGTGTATGCCACCTTTACCGTGCAGGAAGAAGTAGGCATTCGCGGAGCCAATGTGGCAGCCCACAGCATCAACCCGGATTTTGGAATTGCACTAGATACCACCATTGCCTTTGATGTGCCGGGTGCTGCTCCTCACGAGAAGGTAACCGAACTCGGAAAGGGAACTGCCATCAAAATCATGGATGCGATGACGATCTGCGATTACCGCATGGTTGCATTTATGAAACATATCGCCACGAAAGAGGCCATCTCCTGGCAGCCGGAACTATTGACTGCGGGAGGAACAGATACCGCTGGCGTGCAGCGCATGGGCAAGCAAGGAGCCATTGCTGGGGCCATCTCCATTCCTACCCGACACCTGCATCAGGTGATTGAAATGGCACACAAAAGCGATATTGCTGACTCTATCGCCTTGTTGGTAGCCTGCCTCGAGCAATTGGATACCCACGATTGGAGCCATTGAGTACCGAGAACCTTCTTGGAGTAAGGAAATGAATTAATCAAATTGAACGACTCATGCCCATTCTCTCTTTTATTCTTTATTTCTTGACTCTCGGGATCACTAGTTTGGGGTTCCAGAAAGATGAGCCCCTTCAAGCCACTAGCGACTGGCAAGTGCTTTTCAATGGCAAGGACCTGAAAGGCTGGGTTCCCAAGATCCACCACCACGAAGTAGGGGATAACTATGCGAATACCTTTCGGGTAAAGGATGGGGCTATAGCGGTCAATTACGACGGTTATGGGGAATTTGAAGACCGCTTTGGGCACCTATTTTATGAAAAGCCTTTTTCGAGCTTTCACTTGGTTTGGGAGTACCGATTCACGGATCAATTTGTGCCAAGTGCACCTAGCTATACCTACCGCAATTCAGGGGTGATGTTTCACTCCCAAGCACCCGAAACCATACTGAAAGAACAGGATTGGCCGATCTCTGTCGAATACCAGATGCTGGCACAGGAAAAAGAAGGAGTGGCTCGCCCAACCGGAAACATGTGTTCCCCGGGTACAGATATCGTCTACCAAGGAAAAATCGATCCCCGACACTGCATCGATTCCTCTTCACCAACCTTCGCTTGGGATGCCTGGGTGAAAGCCGAATTGATTGTTTTTGGAGATTCTATCGTGCACCATTTGGTGAATGGAGATACGGTATTGACCTATTCCTTTCCACAGGTCGGGGGAGGGGTAGCCAATCGCTACGACCCAAAGCTAAAAGTAGATGGGAAAGCCCTGCGTTCAGGCTACATTGGACTCCAAAGTGAGGGGCAAGGGGTACTTTTTAGAGCTTTAAAAATCCGAGAACTCAAGTAATCTTCCTGCTCCAAGCACTTCTTGAAGCAGGAAGTTTGCTTTATCCCAGTTGCGCCAAACTTGCTTCCAAAGCCTTGATTTTGGCTTCGGCATCGGCTTGCTTCTTTCGTTCCATGTCCAACACCTGGGCAGGAGCACCGGCTACAAATCTTTCGTTACTTAATTTTTTGAGCACCCCAGCCAAAAAGCCTTGGGTGTATTCCAATTCTTTGAGCAGATTGGCTTTTTCTGCCTCCACATCGATGCTGCCTCCCATGGGCACAAAGCATTCGTCGCCTTTGATGACAAAACTCATTGCCTGCTCCACCTGCTCCCCAAATTGAAGGGAAGAGAGGTTGGCAAGTTTGATCAACACAGACTCAAACTGGGTGTATACTCCCGGGTTTTGGGTTCGGATGCTGAGTGCCAGGGTTTCCTTTGGTGACATGCCCTTAGAGGCACGCAAGTTTCTGATCTGCGACACCACTTCAAACACCTGAGCGGCATCTGCGGTGATTTGCGAATCAAAAGGCTTGGATTCCGGCCAGGAAGCAAGAATCAAGGATTCTTCCACGGTGCGCTCCTTAATTTGATGCCAGAGTTCCTCCGAGATAAATGGCATAAACGGGTGAAGGAGCTTCAAAATATCCTCAAACAAGCCCAAGGTCTTGTCGTAAGTTACTTGGTCGATAGGCTGCTGATAAGCCGGTTTGATCATTTCGAGGTACCAAGCGCAGAAGTCATCCCATACCAACTTGTAGGTGGCCATCAAGGCGTCTGAAATTCGGAATTTATCAAAATGCTCGTTGATTTCGCTCAAGCTTTGCTGGAATCGCTGCTCAAACCATTCGATACTGGAGGCATTGGCCGAGCCATCCAGGTTGGGATCAATCTCCCAGCCTTTGACTAAGCGGAAGGCATTCCAAATTTTGTTGGCAAAGTTTCGCCCTTGCTCGACCAACTTGTCGTCGTAAGGAAGGTCATTTCCCGCAGGGGAAGAAAAGAGCATGCCTGTACGGACTCCATCGGCACCGTACTGCGCGATGAGATCGAGCGGATCGGGGGAGTTGCCGAGCGACTTGGACATCTTTCGGCCCAGCTTGTCTCGGACGATGCCCGTGAGGTAGACATTTTTGAAAGGCTTTTCGCCTAGGTACTCGTAGCCAGCGATAATCATGCGCGCCACCCAGAAGAATAAAATCTCCGGGGCCGTCACCAGATCGTTGGTCGGGTAGTAGTAGCTGAGTTCTTTGTTGGGCTTTCCTGTGGTGAACACCTCCGTATCAAATACAGAAATAGGCCAGAGCCAAGAGCTAAACCAGGTGTCGAG
>Ga0114968_10000998_pt1 | contig 21535 bp, 19 predicted proteins | sample M_130807_EF_Meta_FD_87020 | JGI IMG/M metagenome (GOLD analysis project Ga0114968, IMG submission 87020) | Freshwater microbial communities from Lake Montjoie, Canada to study carbon cycling - M_130807_EF_MetaG | ecosystem: Environmental > Aquatic > Freshwater > Lake | place: Lake Montjoie... | reverse complement strand
TATCTCTTTTGAAGTGTTGTGTGAATCTAGGCTATAAACGATGGCGTTTGAAGGTTTAAAATCTGACAAAAGATCAGTTTCTAAAGCTTTGAGTAACTCATTTGCATTTGGACGCTGAATTAGCAAATCTAAGAAATTAGTTAAAACTTGATCATGTGAATTCAAATTACTTTCTGTATAAGAGGTTAATGGCTCTTATTGAGATGGTTGGTCATAACTGATCAATAGTAGGCATATGTTGCTAAAAAGCAACCCTTTTTTAAGAATATGACTGGTCAGTTGATCGCTATTGAGGATAAATCGAAACTCTTCAAGCACGAAGCGTGAGCAATGGCTGGTTTTATTCTGGTTTATCTGCTGCACCCAAAACGATAAGTAACTCATCTGAGCTCACCTTTAGGGCTGAGCAGATCGGCACAATTGCATCTATTGAAGGGCGCCGGTCTTGATTGAAATAACGAGAGAGGCTGCCTCGATCTATTTTTGTCATCGTTGATAATTCATCGAGTGAGTTAATACCTAATTTTTTCATAGTTGTACGAAGCCACTCATTGGTTTGTTTACTTGTATACCGGCTGGTCATGGTGTGAGTGTATGAACTTCTTACGAGATAATTGGAAAATATGGGGTCGCTAGCACTCATTTCTAAAGATTGCTTTTTAGCAATGTTTATAGGCTTTTTTAAGGTTAATACATAATTGCAAATGTTACTTTTAAGCAACATTTGTTTCACGATATGAAATAAACTTTTATGGTTTTAACCTAAATGGAAGTTAGATTACTCCGAAGTAACTAGATGAGTTTGCGGAAATGTGATGTGGGCCCTGTCGGGATCGAACCGACGACCCACAGATTAAAAGTCTGTTGCTCTACCGACTGAGCTAAAGGCCCCAAGTGCAAGGGATTAGGAATAAACCTATTTCTAGGCCTAAATTCTAAGTTACCCCAAGTGCGCATCATATCTGAGATTTAATGTGAGTAAAACGTAGGTTGATTAGAACGTATTTTGCCAGATGAAGAAAGATAAACAATGTTAAAAAGCGCTAATTTCTATGTTGAAATAGTAGAACCGAACTTCAGCTGCTTAAATCCTGTTTTTAGTGCGAAAACAAGTCTAGGTGTCCTTTTCTAAGGTTAGGCTTACCTAAGCCCATGGATCAAGTCTCATATATAACTCCCTTGATCAACTAGCCGGCACCTTTCAACGCCTTGGCGCTCAGATTGGTAGCATATTTGTTGATGATGGTATTCATCCACGTTTTGGCACACGCAACATTACGCTTCCACTACAAAATAGTCATTACCTAGAAGTTGTCTGCCCGCTAGATCACCCTGCGTCTGATTCAAATCTGATTGGTAAAGCTGTTTCACAGCGTGCTGCAGAAGATGGCGGCTGGCTTACTTGGATTGTTGCAGTCGATGATATTTCAAAATCGAAAAGCGTTTAGGTCGTGCTGCAGTTGATGTACACCGCACAAAGCCAGATGGAAAAGTTTTAGCTGAAAGCAAATTCGTCTTCTTGGAAAACTAGAAGATAAGCAAATCCCATTCTTTATTGAGTGGTATCACATGATCACTCATCTATCGATGGAAAAGCAATTATAAAAATTACTAGGCTTGAAATTGCCGGAGATGAATCACGCATCGAAGAGCGGCGTGGTTCAGAACTTTGAGCAGCTATTGGTTAAGACGTTGACGCCGAATTGGTTTCTTAATAGGCTAATAGTAGGGATTCAGGGATTGTTACATTGCATGTAATGACATCTAGCGCTGTTATGAGATTGGGTTAAAGGCGTTAGAAAGATTTAATCACGCTTATGGTGAATCTAAGAAACGAATTACTCTTCCTGGATTTCCTACAACAACAGCATATTCTGGGACGTCTTTAGTAATCACCGCCCCGGCCCCAATGAGTGATCCCTTACCAATTGTTATGTTAGGAAGAATAGTTGAACCACCACCAATTGAGGCACCAGACATCACTAAAGTTTTTTGGAGGAAGAAATTTTCATTTCTGCTTTTTGGAAAAAAATCATTTGTAAAAGTTACATTTGGACCGATAAAGACGTCGCTAGAAATGGTAACCCCGTTCCAAATTTGTACTCCATTTTTTATAGTAACCCTGTCACCAATTTTAACCTCATTTTCAATAAAGACATGGTCACAGATATTACAATTTTGCCCAATGGTAGCCCCCTTCAAAATATGAGTGTATGCCCAAACCGTCGTTCCTTCACCAATCGAAGATGTTTCACAAATACTTGACGGATGCACAAAAAAAGCACTTGTACTCAAATGTTCAATCCCATCTCAAGTAATCTAACCGGGTGATATATTCTAACTTAATTCGTAAAAATTTTGCCCACTAAAGGAACTTATGAAAACGAATATGTGGGAAATGAATTATTCTGGGCCAGTGTGAGTACGAAAAGAAACCACAGAATTCAACTTATCGAAATTTCTCAAAGATAAGGCTAGAGTCTGTAATCGCAGTATAGAATAGGCAAGATGTATTTCAAGGAGGGTTGCATACTTTGTACAATTCAGCGCTAATTGGGTATGGTTACTGGGGCCCAAACTTAGCTAGAAATCTAAAAAACTCCGATTACTTCGATCTAAAAGTTATTGTTGACGAAAACCTTCTGGCTCGCAACAATGCGAAAAAAAGTTATCCTGACGTAAGTGTAGTTGCAAACCTAGCAGAATTAAACCTTCAGGAAATTGATGTGGCATTTATTGCAACACCTGCCGCGACTCACTCACCCATTGCCGAGCATTTCTTAAATAATAAGATTGATATTTGGGTGGAAAAACCTGCGACACTTTCCCTAAATGAAACCAAGATGTTAATTTCCTTGGCAGTCAAACAAGGAAAACGTATTTTTGTTGACCATCCATATGCGTATTCACCGGAAATCGAAGAGATGGCTTCCCAAATCACAAGTAATAAATTAGGTAAACCACTATATTTTGAATCCCAACGCGCAAACCTGGGAATTTTTCAACCTGACGTGAGTGTGCTGTGGGATTTAGTTGTGCATGATTTATCGATCCTCCAGTACTGTGTTCGGGACTTAATAGTAGAATGGGTGAGTTGCATAACCGCCAACCCACTAAAAATTGGTAAGGACAGCATTGTAAATTTAAATGCAGGCTTTAGAAATTCACTAATTGCAAATATATCTTGTAATTGGCTGTCACCAATTAAAGTACGAAGAACTTTTTTTATCGGAAGCAAGCAATCAATAATTTTTGATGAAACTTCCTCTGTTGAAAAATTAAAGGTTTATAACCAAGAGTTTTCTTCCGAAGTAGACTCCAAACTGTCCAACGAGCTAAAGGTGAGTTATAGAACGGGTGAAATTGTATCTCCCAGAATCCCTCCCAAGGAACCATTAAGTTCAGCAATTGAAGATTTTGGGCACTGCCTAGAAAATGGAGTAACCGGAAGAAATGAATTAGTGAAACAACTAGAAATTCTCAAGATTCTAGAACTTGCTGAAAAAAGCTCTAAGCTTCAAGGTCAAAGAATTCTCAACAATGAATAACTTATCCGTAATCAAAAGTGCAAACCTTGGTTGGCAATTCGACCAATTGGGCGATATACAGAATGAAATAATTTCAATATTTAAATCTGGGAATTACGTCTCTGGAGCCCATGTAAATGATTTTGAAAAACTTTTTTCAGAATTTTGCTCTCAAAAATTTGGAGTTGGAGTAAATTCTGGTACGAGTGCCCTACACACAGCTCTTCAAGCACTAGATCTGAACCCTGGTGACGAAGTAATTGTGCCCTCGCATACATTTATTGCAACTGCTACAGCCGTAATTTTAGCGGGAGGAATTCCTGTCCTTGTAGATATCGAAGAAAATGGTTTAGTTTCAGCTAAAACTGTGGAAAAAGGCATAAGCAGTTTAACCAAAGCAATAATTCCAGTGCATTTGTACGGAAGCGCAGTTCCTATTCAAGAAATGTTGCTTATTGAAAATTTTGGAATTCCAATCGTTGAAGATTGTTCGCAGGCTCACGGTGCTCGATTCAATGTTCACCTGCCAGTTGGAAAATTTAGTCAAATTTCTTGCTATAGCCTCTATCCCGGTAAGGGGCTAGGTGCCACCGGAGAAGCGGGAGTATGTGTAACCGACAATGCTCAGTTAGCATCGAAAATGAAACTATTTCGCAATTGGGGCTCTGAAAAAAGATATATACATGAGTACCTTGGCGTGAACTATAGAATGGATGAAATTCAAGCACTAATTCTGGTGAAAAAACTCGCACATTTAGAAAACTGGAATATACGTCGTCGCGAAATCGCTAAACAGTATGAATTGAACATAAATAGATACGCTCCGGTAAATGAATTAAGTGGCGTACCTGTATTCCATCAATACGTCATCCGTACGAGAAAACGGCAAGAACTCCAACAATTCTTAAATCAACAAGGAATAGAAACTTTAATTCACTACCCTATCCCGATACATCAACAAAACGCCTTGAAGAAATATACAAGATTAGTAGGTAGCTATAAGAATACTGATTCACTATGTCATGAAATACTGAGCCTTCCAATATATCCTGGCTTAACAGATACTGAAGTTGAACGAATCATAGAAAGTGTCAATTCCTTTGGGAAATAATGTCTCGCTACTCATTCCAGCTCACAATGAAGAATTTACTATTGAGAAATTACTGATTGAGAATATCAAGATCTTGGAAGACTTCAAACAAAGTGGAGTCCTTGATAAATACGAAGTAACAGTTCTAGACGATGGGAGTACTGATAATACACTAGAAATTCTAAATAAGATAAATAAAAAATACGATATCAAAATTTTTAATAATAAGAGCCCTACAGGGATAGAGAGCGCATTTAATTTTTTATATTCAAAAGTAAATATGGATTGGTACATTTTAATTCCTGGTGACGCTCAGTGGCCTCCTGAAGCAACTAGAGTTATTCTAGAAACATTTAATGAAAAAATAGAGTTTTCAGCAGTGAATGGAATTCGTACCAATAAGAAAACTGTTTATTCTTTTCGTAGGAGATTGATATCATGGCTTTACGCAAAATTGGGTGATGTAATATTAAGAACCAAAAATAGCGATCCAGGTAGCATTAAATTGCTACCAAGAGAGATTATTGCGATGAAAAAATTGACGTCAGGCATGGCAACCGAAATCGAATCATTGCTTTTGGCTCAAGTATTAAAAAATAAAAAAATAAAAATTGTTCCAGTTCCGTGGGTGAAAAGGCAACAAGGTAAAGAAAGTGGTGCCAGCTTGGAAAATATATTTAAAACTGTGTTTTCTATACCAAAATTATTTCTTGCAAGAATTAAGATTGTAGGTTTTTGTTGGAATTACAAAAGCAATTAAAATAAACAGTAATTATGCAATCAACGGAATAATATAAATTTGAAAAGACACTCAGATATGTTACAGGCGAGAATAAAGAACGTCATTTCAACTGAGGATACCGCTAATGTAGCATAAGTGATTGTGGAGATAACCATTTGTTTTTTGAGAATTGCACAACAAGCATAGATTTCGAATACATGCAATAACTCAACGTCATTGCCACTAAAGCAGAAAATGGATTTGAAAGAATGGGTTTAAGATTAAAAAAGGGTCTAATAGCAAATAAAAATCAACTATCGCACAAAACACCTCAACAGAGACGTATCTAGATGGAGCTACCTAGTATCCAGTAGAAACTACTTTTCCTAAAATAGTTATTATCTAACGAAATCAATTTCATCTGCCGAAAGCCTCGATTTTCAATCAAAAATATTGAAAACGCAAGCTTATGTTTATTTACTCATCATTAATCTAGAGTGTAAACTATCGCCATGCTAGATAACGCAAACGAAATAACTCGTAAATTTTCGAATATAAAAGCAGAGATATTTCTCATTATTTTAGCAAGCTTCATTTACGCTCTTTTGATGGTGCCTCAATCATATTTTTCGATGAATTTTTTACTGACTCGAATAGGTGATGCCGCTCAATATACTGATGGATCACTGGGATTTTTAAATGATAAATGGCGGTGGCCAATCATGCATTCTAATCTCCTCGGCTTGGGTGGTTTGTCAATGTCAGTTTTTGATGCCATTCCATTAGCGGGACTTGTTACTAAAACAATCAATACAATTTTCCATTTAAGAATTCAAAATTATATTGGTCCATGGATATTTTTGGTATTTTTCATGCAACCACTAACTGCTTGGATTGCATGTAATACATGGGGAATAAAAAAACATTTGGTGAAAATAATTGTTATTGTAAGTTGCATGATCTTACCTGCATTTACATTCAGAGTTTTGCATACAGCACTACAAAGTCACTTTCTATTGATACTTAGCTTCGCACTATTTCCATTAATTCTCCAAGATAAAAAAAGGACCAAATCTTTAGCCCTAAGCTCAATGCTTATCTTCGTAACTAGCCTGGTTCATACGTACTTAACGGTGATGGTATTTATAATTTTAGCAATTGCCTATTTTGAATTGGGCTTACGTAGTTTCTACAGAAATAAAAGACTAAACGATTTCATCTTTTCTTTTCAGTCCGTCCTAATCTTTACTCTTTTGATATTGACTTCATTTGTCAATCAAGAACTATTCACTTATCCATCAGGTGGTGGTGGATGGTCCGTATATTCAATGAATGTTCTTAGCCCGTTTGTAGTTCAGAGTGACAAATATGTTGCTGGCCAGTATGAAGGCTTAAATTTTATCGGCCCAATCGGGTTCATATTTTGTATTCTGATAGTAAACTCGTTAAGAAAACTAAAGAATGTAGATCTACTTGAAAAGAACTATTATTCTAGATTTACATGCTACTCACTTTTGATAATAACAATTCTCTCTTGGGGTTCATTAGTTTTTCTAGGTTCTTATAAGTTACTGGATTATCGTGTTCTTGAATTACTACCAGGAATCAGTGATTTCGTGACGTCATTTCGAGCGCCAGGACGCTTATTTTGGATTCCAACCTATTTTATCTTTCTAGCAGGTGCAAGAATATTTGATCAATACCTGTCAAGTTTGCAACTAAGTTCAAATTCAAAGAAAAATATAAGCAAGAAAATCGAATTAAAAAGACGCCAGGCATATTCTTTGAGTCTACTCTTTATCATTGTGCAGGTATATCTTTTTAGTTCTCAACTCACTGGGACCTACAAATATATGCGAAATGAAAATTTTTACCAGGAAGAAAGCAAACAGTTAATTCCTTACCTCGAAGGAAATTCTTCAGTGATTATTTTTCCTGAATTTGGTTGTTTGCCTCCATCCGGAAGAGATATTGTTCCGAATTTTCACATTGCATCGTCTTTACTAAGCATTCCTATCAATACAACAAAAGCCGCACGGGAGAAAGTTCCTTATAGTTGCACAAACTCTGATTTAAACTGGAGGTTAGAAAAATACCTAGAATCAGCCGATCAAACTACTCTTTTAGTATTGGCTGCAGAGTGGTCCAGAAAAGCCGATTTGTACTTAGAAGAACCTACTTGTTTGAATTATAATCAAATGAATTATTGTTTAGGATTACCAAAAAACAATAATCAACCTTAAATCTTTCTACGCTAACTCCTGTAGAGCGTCTATCTAATGATTAATTGACTGAACTACTTGAAATACAAATAGAATTAGTCAAAACATGAAACTTGAGCTCTGATTGTGATTGCCTTAAGACATTTTGGTTACATTTTTTGATCTTTTATTCTTTTTATATCTTGAGAAGTCTTTATCTCTATTATTTCTCACTTTGAAGAAGATATAGGTTCAACGAAATCAAGTCGTAGATTTTTCGCTTCTTCCAGAACGAGGATATTTATGAATGCTTCACTACCGACACTCTACCGCCCAATTATTCTAATCGGTTCCAGCTAACACATAGAAAGCGATCGTCTAGGGCATAGTTTTAACAGAATTTATGGAGATTCAGAAATCGTCGGGTGGTCAGGACAATCAAAATACAATTGAGAAACCCCAGCACCTAATTTCCGAAAATCAGCATTATTTGAGTCTACTAAAAACGGTGGGACAGCGTTTTTAGTTTCAAATTCTAACTCAACTAGTTGGCCTTTTTCAAAACTATTGAAAGTAAGTTTGATTTGATTTGGATTTGAGTTGTTTACTATATTATCATTGGAACCTATAAAGAAGTATTCAGTCTTATCTGAAACTTTTTGTATTGAAAAGTTCAAGTTAAATTTTGATGCTGGGGCTTTGAAAAATACATTTGAAATTCCATCTCTGCTCCATCGGCCCCAATCTTCGCCTGGCCACCAACCTTCCGATACAAAAGAGTCATCAATAAGAACATTTGTTCCGCATTGAGGTTCGGCGACTCTCCAATTATCAGATGGGTAATAAGTGCTTATTGAAATATTAATCAAATAATTGGAAACCAGAAATAGAGCCAAAAGCAGAACCAATATTTGATTCAAGTAGTTTTTAAGGATAGCCAGCCCTGCGCCCATTAACTTCTTCATGGTAGTAGTAAACACTAAAACTATCACTCAGAAGATGCATAACACGTTGAAATCAAAAGAAAATATGGTTTAAACTGTGTATATGGGAAATAAACTGGCGGGACTTTTTCTTTTGCTTTTAAATAGGTACCTTTATAATCTTACTTTTGTTCTAATCACACTTACAAGTACCGCTTACCTAATTTACCGGGTTCAAATTGGCTTGGATCTGACAGACGAATCTTGGATCTATAGCAGCATATTTCAAGGCACTAACGTAGGGATGCCGTTTGGATTTTCCATGCTCTGGCATCCTGTTGTGATGTTAGTGAACTCAAATGTGCTTTTTTTGAGATACTTGCGACTTATTTTATCAATCATAGGTATCTATGTATTGTCACATTCAGCTGGCAAGGCTTTCTTACTTTGGCAAAAGAGCCAACCAGAAAATATCAAAAAAATCTCTTTTGCCATGACAGCAAACGCCATAACTTTAAAGAGTTTTACCGTTGGTACTCTCGGATTGTTGATATCTTATTCTTACTTACCCCCTTTCCTCGGATACAACGAATCAGTATTTATTTTTTCTATTTACCTTGTAGCTGCGGTATTGAGCTTGTATACAGAAAATATAAAAACAAATAAGAAAATCGGAAATATTTGGATTCTTAGAATCGTGATACCTCTATTGCTCACAACGATTTTTATTGCAAAATTTTCGAGTGGTTTACTAGCTATATTCTTAACAATTACAGTAATCATTCTCGTAATCAATAAAAAAGATTCTCTGTATGTTGTCGTTTTTCTAGCGCTTTCATCAGTGATTTTATCGATTTCAAAATCATTTCGGGCGTATGTCAAAGAAATACGAAATGTACTTTTTGATCCAGTCCGGGCAGAGCACTTAGGTCACAGTTTTCACGAAATCTTTAACCGTACATCTGAAACTTTTTCTCTTGTATTTCTCTTTGGAGTCACGATCTACGTGACTCTAAGAATAATCATGAATCCAAGTAAAAGAATTGGAGGATTTATTAAATTTGGGGCAGTTTTTGTCTGCGGACTGTTTCTAGTAATCAATACCTTCAATAGAGCTGAGATGGAAAAGGGATTTCCGAAAAATTTCTACTGGATTCAATCTTTAATGCTTTCAGTTTTCCTTGTTTTAGTGATAACAAATATATTGCTAATTAAAAAAAATAGAAAAACAAATCAATTTACGGTTTTAACTTTTTTTGGTATAGCAATCGCATTTTCCCAATCCATTGGGTCCGTAAATGAACCTTGGGGTATTCTCTCAGCATCTGCTCCCACACTCTTCGTGCTTTTGTATTATTCATGGGAATCATTTTCAAAAAATCTTTTAATACCACATATATCGAAGACTCTTTTTACTTTTTTAATCATTATTACTTGCTTAATGACTTATTATTCTGGCTGGAAACTTCCCTACCGGCAAGCGCCACTCAGCGCTAGCAGTATTGAACTGAATATCGGCAAGATGAATAACATTTTTGTAAATCAAGAAGTCGCCAATAAAATAAAGACATTGAAATCTGCAACTGACACCGCAAAGGAATATGGAATTAACAAATTAATTGCTTTAGATGCCCCAATTCTTCCCTTGATTCAAAAGGATTACGAAATACAACCAATTTGGCTCTCTCAATTCTGGGGTATTACACCAGACATAATCGCAGAACAATGTTTGGCGAGAAAGGTTAACGGAAAACAAAAAACAGGAATGCTAATTCCTAATGGTATTCCTGTTTGGCCACAACTTGATGATTCCATATATTTGTGCGGACTGACTATTGATGAAATAATCGAAAACTCGCTAGTCATTTACAAATCAAAACTAATAAACACAGACACAAATGCAAAAATTTCTTGCAACGCAGAAAATTTCATCACTCCTGGAAACTTGGGACAAGGCTGGTGGCCTAGTCCAACAAATCAATTCTGGTCTTCAGAAGGTTATGTAAATTTCACGATACCGAAACTAGAAAAAAACTCTTCTGTTATTCTAGATTTTGCCAAGGTGAAGCCAGCTACTAAAATTACTGATATTGAATTCATTTCAAATACTGGTACATTAGATTTATCTGAAAATCAGATAAGAATTAAGCCAAATAGATTTGATATCAGTACCCACCTACAATTGAAAATCGAAAATGGCGGGCGTCCAATTAATTTCAACAGTAAAAATGCCGACGTACGCCTACTTGGAATAAATTTGTTGGCGTCTAGGAGTCAGTGTTGAATCCAAAAAATGCTCAAATCTTAAAATTTAGTTTTTCTAAACTTGGTCGAATGCCGGATTACAGTGAATATTCACATTTTTCGGATATACCACTAGAAATTGAAAATTTTATAGAAACTTTTGAAAATCGAGTATATATAGACATTACACAAATGTTGAAACAGAAGCATATTACAGGAATTCAAAAAGTTGTCGACTCTTTTTATAATCCATTGCGTAGTGATTTACAGTTTATATTTTTTAGAAACGGAAATTTCTATAAAACAAATTTCTCAAAAGACAAAATAGTTCCAAAAGTTTCACTATACGTAAATCTAATGAATCAAATTAGATTTATTTTATTATCGATTGGTTATAGAATTTGGACTAGGTACTTGTCAAGATTAATTCAAAATATGAAAAGTTATACTAGATTAATGCTGATAGCAAAGGGAATCAGGGATTATTTCTTGCCAAAGTTAGATCAAACACAGATGCTTACTCCAGAATCTCTCATTGGTTCTATTTTGTTTATACCAGATCTACCAGCAGAGAGAAAACATTTAGAAACATTGCTTGTGCTCGCCGAAAACAACATTTCTAAATTAAAAATAATTGTTCACGATCTGATTCCAATAACAAATCCTGAACTAATGCCTAATGGCAGTACTCAAGAATTCAACTTATATGGCAAAATATTAAGTTGCGCAACCACACTGTATTGTTTATCAAAAAAAGTAGAAATAGATCTTGAAAAATGGTTGAAGTTCATAAATCAATCTAAAGTATATCCAGTCATTAAATTATATCCGCCATTAGTTAACAGTTCAGGAGAGAAATTTGATGTTTCACATAAATTGATTAGATCACTAGAGATGAAGAATCAACACTTTGTAGTTGCAGTCGGTACAATACTGAATCGTAAGAATTATGCTGTTGTTATTCGAGCACTCAACCTTCTTGAATTAGAAAAATTTGCATGTTCTTTTCTTGTTATTGCAAATCTGAATTGGGATGACCATGCTGTAAAACTCTCTCAGCGGCTTCTGAAAACTAATAAGTTCATGGTATTGCCTTCAATTGACGATGACTTACGAAATGAAATCATTTCGTGCAGCACAGCAGTTGTTTATCCTTCTCTAGCTGAAGGATTTGGTATCCCCATTTACGAGGCATTGTCTCTAAATAAAAAAGTTCTAGTTAACAATATTTCTCCTATGAATGAATGGGCTCATAGTTTCAGCAATATTGTGGTTGTCAACAAAAATTCAGCTGCTTCTTGGGCAAAGTCAATTAAGGATGTAATTATGGCTCAAAAAACAGAGGTTGCGGTTAATAATTTTAATTTTTCATCTTGGAAATCTTGGGCGGAGAATATTTTAGAAGATGTGGTCAAAATTTAAATTTTCTCCTTCGCAAATATTCTCCAAAATCCCCATTTGCAAACCAATAATCCTGCCTCTAAAATAATTCCCGCCGACATTTTACTTTTACCAAGTTCCCTATCTTTAAATTCAATTGGTACCTCTATCCATTTACATTTTTCTAAAAATAGTTTTCGAAGTAAATCTACTTGAAAGGCATACCCACGGCTTTCAATGTTTTTAAGGTTGATGCTCGCAAGTAATGAAACTCTAATTAAACGAAAACCTCCCGTCACATCATGCGGGGGCAAAGAACAAAATTTACGCGCGACCCAGTTACCTAGCTTTGAGAGAAATTTTCGGGATAACGACCAGTCAACTACCTTCCCTCCCGGAATGTATCGTGAACCAATAACGCAATCATACGCACTAGCCATACATATCATTTCAGGTAAAGCTTCATAGGGGTGACTGGCATCGGCATCCATCTCTATTACGAAGCTAAAATCATGTTTGATTGCCCATTCAAAACCATCGACATACGCCCTACCTAATCCATTTTTTTTACCGTGATTCAACAAAAAAACTCTCGAATTGTTTTCAGCAAGTTCTGCAACGCGCAGAGCAGTACGATCTGGACTTTCATCGTCCACTATCAATATACTTAAATCTCTATCTTGAGATAGTACGGAGGCAATGTGGCGTTCGATGTTTTCAATTTCATTGAAAGTAGGGGTGATCACTAAACCTCGCATGCCTCAACGTTATACCAATAAGTAGATAGATATCAATAACTCAAAAAAATTCAGGGGCACAAACTGAAATAAGTTATCAAGTATCCCAAAAACGAAGAAAAAAGTATAATTCTCAACATGCGGACATCAATCATACAAACACTTAGGAGTCAGCGATGAGTGGCTGGTCATATCCTAAAAAACGCATTAAGAGAGATTCAAAACATAATGAAATAAAAAATCAAATGTTTATTCCTTCAGGAAATAACCAGTCTTACGGCGATTCTAATTTTGTTATGGGAGGAGAAGAACTAAAATCAACAACAGAAGTTTTTAAAGTTGATTTACAAAAAGAGAGTCTTATTGCATCTGCTGGATACACAATACTGGAAACACAGAAATTGCTGTCCAATTACAACTTGAGTCTACCCGTGATTCCGGGTACGGCTAAAGCCACTCTAGGAGGATGTATTGCTTCCGATATCCATGGCAAAAATTCACATATATATGGATCATTCGGGAACCACTTAAGAGCAATTCAATTAGAATCTAATGGTTTGAAGACATGGATTAGTCCAAATGATACAAGACTGTGGGTCGCCACAATTGGTGGACAAGGATTAACCGGTCGAATAAACAAACTTGAGATATCCCTGCTTCCTGCTCATGGTATTAATCTTGAAACACAAATAATTTTTACAGAATCTATAAATATATTTTTTCAAGAATTTTTGATTCAATCCAAGAAATACTCGTATTGTGTTGGTTGGATAGGGTCCTCGCTTTTCAATAAAGAATTACAGGGTTATGTGCACGTTGCGAACGAATCAGTCAACGAAGAATCAGAAGTAAATTACCCAAATCAAAAGAATCTGATTAAATCATGGATGCCAAGAATCAAACTAATGAACAGATACATATTCTGCTTGTTCAATACTTACCAAGTATATTTCGCTAAGAAAAATTCAAGAAAACTAATTAAAATAGCTCGCCATAAATATTTTTTTCCAAACTTTAATCTGGGAAATTGGAATTATCTTTTTGGTAAAAACGGCTTTCATGAGCTACAGTTTTTTCTTCCTTTTGGTGAAGAAAATCTAGCAATAAAAATTATCGAATTGGCGCACGCAGAACAGGATGTATTTCTGATTGGAGTTAAAATCATGAAAGGGCCTCAAATAGGAATTTTATCCTTCAGCTCTGATGGTTGGTCAATTGCTATAGATTTCCCTGCAACTGGTAAGACGCCTAGTGAAATTTTGAAATACTATGATTTAATCACAAGTTCACCAGAAGGGCGGATTTACTTAACAAAAGATTGGGTGCTCCCAAAAGAGTACCTGAACAAAATGTACCCTAAGCACACGGATTTAATCAGAATCCGGGAGGACCTTGGAATTAGAAAATCTGTTAATTCAGAAATGTCTTTACGACTAGACTTGTAACAGAAAAAACTATTATTATGAGCAACCTACCAAATGAAATAGAGGTTCTTAATTTTCATTCAATAGTAGATGATCGTGGATCCTGGTTAAGGGTTTTTGATACACTTAAAAGTAAAAATAGTGATTTATGTTTTTCTCAGATTAGCATTTCAAACAACATTCTCAAGGGAACCTTACGTGGGTTGCATTTTCAGAAAATTCCTTTTTCTGAGTATAAGGCTATTGCATGTTTAAACGGTAGCATTTATGACGTTGTGGTTGACATACGAAAAGATTCTGTGAATTACCTAAAATGGTACTCAACCTACCTATCCTCTTCAGATAATAAATTTCTACTGGTTCCTCCTGGATATGCCCATGGCTTTCTTACTTTGGAGGATGATACCCAATTGATATACGGAATGGATAAAGTGTTTTCTCCGAAACATTACTCAGGAATACACTGGAATGATCCTAAAATCGGAGTTAATTGGCCAGATATGCCCAAGGTTATATCTGATAAAGATTCGAGTTTGCCTTGGCTTTAAATATCAGCAAAGAGGTCGTATTACTTTCGGGCGGAGGTGGAAACCTTGGGAGAAGTTTAAAGAAGTACGCCTCAGAAAAAGTACACATCATTGATGTTTCTTTCTGGGAATGGAATAATTCAAAGATTGAAAGTCAGATTATGAGTTCTATGGATAATGAAAAAAGTAAACTAAAGTTCATCCATACGGCCTGGCCAGTTAGTGAAATGAATTATTTAAATTCAAAATCTAACAAAGAATTTTTATTGAAGTCTAAGGAGAATATTCAATGGTTAGTCGGTAGTTTCGATATAGAAATATGCGGGATAGGTTCAGTTTTAGAGGCAGGGTCCGTAAATGATATTCACGATGACACGCCAGCTGATCCCGAGAGTTACTATGCGGAAAGTAAGGCCGAGTTAAATCTATGGTTAAATCAGATTACGCATGGAAATTATAAATGGCTCAGAATTTCCAATCAATTTTCTCGATTTGACCCACAATTCAAACTAATCCCCCAACTTTTGTCAGGTGGGCCTACATTTTTATGCGAGCCAAATTTTCGTCGAGATTACATTCACGTATCAGATTCAGCAAAAGCAGTCTTGACCTTGACCGAGAGCCAAACGTTAGGCGTATCCCTGATATCAACAGGTGAATCGATCAGCCCACTAGAGATTGCCGAGTCCCTGGGGGTTAGTGTCGAGTACGATTCAGAGGTGAAGTCTAATACTCAAAATACATTTCCAGACAATTTATTTAAATTGGGATGGACACCAAATGTAGATTTAAGCTCAATAAAGAATAATCTAAACGAAGAAACACTAGATTGAAGTCTTTAACCATAGTTGTACCAGTTTTCAACGAGGAAGATTCCATGCCCAAGTTAGTGGCATCTTTGGTTAACCTGCAATCAATATTGGAATCTAGAAAAGTTTCCTGCAAAATTTTAATTACAGATAACCATTCTTCAGATAGGTCTTGGCCGCAGATTTTAGAGGCGACTCAAACGCATAAAGATTTTTCAGCAATAAGGCTCCGAAGAAATTTTGGATATCAAGCATCGATTTTAAATGCTTTTCGCCATGTGCAAACAAACTCTCTAATTGTATTTCAAAGCGATATGCAAGATCCAATTGAAATTATTCCAAGTATGGTTGATCTGTGGTTACTTGGGGCGCGTACAGTTGGCTGTCAAGCAATTAAACGAAGTGAAAACCCATTAGATCGTATGACTAGGAATATTTTCTACAAATTTTTTAATTTAACAAGTAGCGCTAATCACCCTAACGGAGTGCAAGATTTTTACCTGTTAGATGAAACGGTTTATCGCGAATTTCAAAAACTTCCATTGCAGTATCAATTTATTCGTTCCAGAATCTCACAAGAGTTTGGGTTTGACGAGATTATTAAATATCACCGCATGAAACGCAAATATGGAAAAACCAAATTTAAGTTTATCGATAAATTCAATTTAGCGTTAGATGGTGTGCTTTCAAACAATGTAAAATTTCGACAATTTTTAGTATTAAGTGCGTTCTTTACATCAATTATTTTTTTCATTTCATCTTTATCGATTGTGCTTATTTATATTTTAGGATGGAGAACTATTTTGGGTTGGGTTCCTATAGTTCTGCTTGAAATGTTAATTTTAAGTGTAGTATTGTTTGGTTTTGCAATAGTCTTTGAAGTAATATCACGTTTATATAGAATTGAAACAAATCCATTAAATATCAGTATCGAAGAAATAGTTAATCTAGGTGAAAAAAAGAAAGGACGAACATAACTTGAAAGTAGTAATTCTAGCAGGAGGCTTAGGCACTAGATTGCGGGAAGAAACAGAATTTAAGCCCAAGCCTATGGTTGAAATTGGGGGGAAACCCATACTTTGGCACCTCATGAAGTATTTTTCAAAATACGGACATTCAGAATTTATTGTTTGTGTTGGCTATAAAGGTAACATAATTAAACAATATTTTATGAATTACCGAGCGCTGAATTCGGACATTAAGGTAGATTTTGGCAAGAACGAGATTACGTACCAACGGGCTTTTGATTTTTTGGATGACTGGAATGTTGTGGTAACAGATACTGGCGATTTAACTAGTACTGGAGGACGTTTATTTCAAGCACAAGAATACGTAGGAAATGAGAGATTTTTGTGCACTTATGGAGATGGATTATCTAATGTAGATTTAGAGAAATTACTTTCATTTCATGAAGCTCATGGAAGAATTGCAACATTTACAGCAACCAAACCGCAGAGTAGATTTGGGCTAGCCGAGGTCGATGAAGTTGGCCAGGTTATCTCGTTCACTGAGAAACCAATTTTAGACAGCTGGGTTAATGCAGGTTTTTTTATTTTCGAACCTCAAATTTTTCAATATCTGAATAGCGATTGCGTCCTTGAAGAAGATGCTCTTAAAGCATTAGCTTTCAAAAGAGAACTTATGGCATTTCGTCATGATGGGTTTTGGCAACCAATGGATACTTATCGGGAATCTTTAGCACTTAACAAACTCTGGGATGAGGCAAATGCTCCCTGGAAAATTTGGTAGTTACATCGACAAATATCGATAAATTTGTTTTTGCATTACATTTTGCTGAGAGTCATGGTTTTTGTACATCGCAACTGTCCATTCAACTGCGTCAGTGAAAGTCAATTTTTCAGACCAGCTGAGCAATTTCCTTGCCTTCGATGAATTTAAAATTAGTTGGTAAGTTTCTTTTAATGTTGAATTGCTATCTTTTTCCCAGACTTGATCAGTCCGACCCCAGAAAAATGCAAATTTTGCAGCAAGCTCTGCAACAGTGTATTTCTCGTGTTCTGCAGGCCCAAAATTCCATTCTCCACCTACATTATTTTGAAGTTGATAATTGATTAGCTCAAGATAGCCGTTAAGACAATCTAAAACATGGTGCCAAGGACGTATAGACATTGGGTGACGTAACTTTAAAATTTCACCTCTCGAAAATGCTGCTACTAGATCAGGAACGATGCGATCAGTTGCCCAATCTCCACCCCCAATAACATTTCCTGCTCGAGCAATGGCAATCGGCGTTTGAGCAAAATTCTTGACCCATGATTGAGTTGCGATGTCAGCTGCGGCTTTAGAGGCGCTATAAGGATCATCACCCCCGATTTCATCTGTTTCGATATAGCCACGTAGATGGTTCTTATTTTTATAGACTTTGTCGGTTGTAATTATTAAAGAGGCCTTCAGTCTTGTGAGTCCCCTGGTTGCTTCTAAGAGATTTAAGGTTCCTAAAACATTTGTTTCAAATGTTCCAACTGGATCCTTGTAGGATTCGCGAACTAAAGGTTGGGCAGCAAGATGAATGATAACTTCTGGAGCTATTTTTGTAATGGTCTCCGCTAATTCTTTCGAGTTCCTGATATCAATTCGTAAGTCATTTTCAAAAATATTGCTTAGATGAGCTTGATTAAAAAGAGACTTTTCTGTTGGTTTGAGGGATATTCCTGAAACAGTATGGCCTTGCATTTGAAGCATGAGTGAGAGCCAGGACCCTTTAAATCCCGTGTGGCCAGTGATCAAGTAATGCATCTACTTGATTTTTTCGTTCATAAAATCTGTAATTGACTCAATCACAAAATCCATCATTTGTTTAGTTAAACCAGGGTATACGCCTATCCAGAATGATCTAGTCATTACTATGTCGGTATTTGTTAAATCTCCAACTACTCGGAACTCGACATCTTTGTATGCTGGCTGCTTCGTAATATTTCCGGCGAAGAGAAGCCTTGTTCCGATTTTTCGTGAATCCAAAAATCGAAGCAAATCCTCTCTGTTTACCAAATGTTTTGGGTCTAGCGTAATTGGAAAACCAAACCAGGCAGGCTCGCTGTTGGCCGTTGCTTGTGCAATTGAAAGACCTTCAACATTTGAAAGATGCTCTTTCAGGTAATCGTAATTAGATTTTCTTTTTTGAATAAAGAGTTCAATTTTTGCTAATTGAGTTAGCCCAAGTGCGGCTTGCATGTCAGTCGCTTTAAGGTTGTATCCAATGTGACTATATGTGTACTTGTGATCGTAGCCGTCAGGAAGATCTCCCAATCGCCAATCAAATCGCTTTGCACATGTGTTGTCTTTGCCAGTTTCACAGTAGCAGTCACGCCCCCAGTCGCGGAAAGATTCAACTTGTTTCTTTACCAATGGAGATTTAACAAAGACGGCACCACCTTCACCAGTTGTAATGTGGTGAGCTGGGTAGAAACTAAGTGTGGCAGTATCTCCAAAACTTCCCGTGCGTTGCCCCCTGTAGGTAGATCCAAGCGCGTCGCAAGAATCTTCAATCAGCCATAGGTTGTTTTCTTTGCACAAGCGTTGAACTGTGTCTAGGTCAAAAGGATTGCCAAGGGTGTGTGCCATCATGATCGCCTTGGTTTTAGGAGAAATTGCTTCTTCTAATCGTTGAGAATTCGCATCCAATGTATCTAGATCAACATCCACTACAACTGGCTTTAACCCATTTTGAATAATAGGATTTATGGTTGTAGGAAAACCCATGGCGACAGTTATCACTTCATCACCAGGTTTCAAGGCACGATCACCCAGTTTTTTGCTCGTCAATCCACTGAGCGCTATAAGATTTGCGCTAGAACCTGAGTTAACAAAGAGCGCTGAACGCGCTCCAACAAATTGGGCTAATTGACGTTCAAAGTCAGCAGTAAATCTTCCTGCCGTAAGCCATCCGTCAAGGGAAGAATCAACTAAAGCCCTGAAATCATCAGATGTTAAAACTTTTCCAGAAACTGGAATTTGATCATCTCCAGCAATAAATTTCTTTGGGGCAAGTAAGAGATCTGCATATTTCTGGGTAAGAGAGAGTATCTCTCTTCGCAATTGGTTAAGGTCACTACTGGCCAATTTATTCCCCCTCAAAAGTGATGAGTAATGATAACGCATGCATTGTGATTTACTTAGAACTACTTAGGCCTTCTCCGCCTTTGAAATAAATTTAGTCTTGTACGTTTTCCGCCTGAACGCGCAGGCCCACGAAATTTAGTAATTGATGCGTCGCGAGGCATCTCAATTGGTTCTTGGACACCTTTAATGTCCATAAGTTCAGGATCATCTTATTTTACACCAACGAATTTAGTTGTTAAACCACCATGGGAAGTTAGTCTTTTCACTGAAGTTTGTTATTATGTTTTTGCACCGACTGCTGCTTTACTAGCGCATGCTGTGCGAACAGAACGGTGTAGATAAAATCTGTGATCTGTTTGTGCATCAACGTGGGCAACAAGTAAGGTATTACCGACGTGGATAATGCATGCGGCGCCGACGATTGTGTTACTTTTTACTCTAAACAATTTGAGTGTACGAGTGCATACTGCATGTAACTTTCCTCCATTAAAAAACGTTACAGGTAAATAAGCTTTTGCTAGGCTAACGGCAATACGATCGGCCATGCGATGGGTTTTAACACAGGGAACAATTTTTCCATGGTGTGATGTAATTTGTTCGGAAATAATTTTTACCACCGGGAGGAACATTAAAAACTTGGTGATTTATAGTAGGTACAGATGTAGAGTCCTATTTTAGCAAGCGTGCCTTTGGGTTCTTTAGGTATGTCTTAACAGTTAGCCAACACCAGAATTACTTGTTACTGAAAAGAGTAGTAGTCAGTTCATTTTTACATTTTTAAAAGTTAATTCAGTAACAAACAAAAGGTCTTTGTCACTTACTTTTAATTTTTAAATAAAAATTAGAAATTAAAATATTTAACTTGCTGTTTATTTCTGTAAGCCACGTCAAGTAAAATTCATCAAATCAATAATTATATATCAACAATAATTTCTGAAGCTTTTTCAAGCCGATCGCAGATTGCAACTGAAATATCATCCCCATTTGGCGGAATTACAAATACTCTATTTAGATGTTTGCTATCTGCAAGGCGAAATCCCTTATACAAAGTCCTGGCATACTCCTCATTAGTTGCAGGTGCTGTCAATCTAATGACACCAGATGGAGTTGGGAATTTACTTAGAGCAATAAAGCCATCACCAGGAGATGGCGTGCCAGATAGATATACCTTGGCTTTAGGTGAGTAATGTGAATCTAATAAACCTGGTGCTCTAAGTAGATCACTAATATTTTTTGTCGCTTTTGGAATTTTAATGCGAAGTAAATCAGTTATCATGACACCTGTAATTGCTCCTGGTCTCAAGATGGTTGGGGCGGCATTTATGCAATTAATAATGGTTGATTCAACACCAACTGAGGATGGACCACCATCTAGAATTATGTCTTTTGATTTTAAATATTTAGATAATTCTTCATTAACATCACCAGCAATTGTCGGTGATACTTTTCCAAATCTATTTGCACTTGGGGCTGCAACTCCTAACCCACCTTGTGCTTCAAACTCTTTTAGTAATTCCAGTGCCACGGTATGTTCTGGTACCCGAATACCCACATTGTTTTGGCCGGCGGTAACGAAATCCTTTGCTAACTCTGTTCTTGGCAATATTAAAGTCATAGGCCCTGGCCAAAAAGTTCTGGCAAGTTTAATTGCATACTCAGGTATATCTTTTGCCCATTTATCTAAATTATTAATGGAAGAGATATGAACAATTAATGGATGGTCAGTGGGTCTGCCTTTGACCTCATAGATTCTGGCTACGGCTTTTTCATTTGTGGCATCCGCACCTAATCCATAAACAGTCTCGGTTGGAAATGCCACCAAATGCCCCTCCTTTAGGGCAATAGCTGCATCTCTAATGATCGATGCTGTGC